>Ga0193726_1001399_pt1 | contig 19131 bp, 14 predicted proteins | sample H2c1metaG_FD_144928 | JGI IMG/M metagenome (GOLD analysis project Ga0193726, IMG submission 144928) | Soil microbial communities from a riparian zone of the East river system, Colorado, United States - H2c1 | ecosystem: Environmental > Terrestrial > Soil > Riparian zone | place: USA: East River... | reverse complement strand
CAGCGACATCCATTGAGGGTAAAGCGTTCGGACCACGAGGCCTAGCGGCTCAACCATGCAATCCCGGTAGTTTGGAAGCGTTCGCTCGTTCGCCACTGCGAGAAACTCCTCGATTACGGCACTCAGCAAGGGCATCGTTGCGCCGGCACTGCACCTGGAAAGCGCAAATTTGGCGAGACTCATCCCCGCGCCTGTATGGAGAGCCAGCAGGGAGGCGGCTACCATTTCTTTTTGGGCAGCGGAGTCGGCCAGCCACGGTAAGTCCCGATTCTTCCGAATGTGAGAATCAATCAGCCGAGTGGCGCACCCCTCAAGAAGCCAAATCGAAGTGTAAGAATCGTGCGCCTGGCTAGCTTTCACGCATTGCGGCCAATCATGGAGTTGGCAGTGGGTTCTTTCTGTCCAAGCGTCGGGATTCCGAAAGCAGCGGAACGCATAAAATTTGGCCCGCATTTCAGCGATTCCAGCAGCCCCTGCAAACGGAGAAAGCAAATACCGCGAGGCAGAAAGAATAAATGCAGAAAGCCCATCCAATAGAGGCGCTACCCAATTCGCCTCATACGCCTCTTGAGCGATGATTGCAGAAATCTTGTCGAGCAACTTTCTGGACATACAACTGGGCGCGGATAAAGGAACGAATAGCCGGGCTCCGAATGCTGTCTTTGAAATCTGTCTTGGAAAAGCCAATTCTCCTTGCTTGTGAACGCCAAAACGGCAGCGAAGAAATTTTCTGCGTTTTATTGACACGCCACCAAGATCCGATCATGATTTAGTGTCCAGGTACTCGTGACAAAGATTCCGGAGAAGGACGGGGTGACGGAAATGGCGGCCGCTCGGGCGCGCACGCAGTCGGGCAGCATTGCAGCGCAGGCCTTGAAAGTTCCGCCCGCAATGTTCAACGCGGGCTTGGAATTAATGCTTCGCGTGTCTCGCGCGGTTCAAAATGTCTATAACGATACGATTGATCGCGCCCTGGGCCCGACTAGCATGCCGGTCGCGAGTCCCTGCGTCCGTATGGGGACCGAGTCCCGGCCATTTTCGCGGGAGAACAGCGAACCTAATACGAACGAATTGCTAGAATGGACAGCCACCGAAGCAATTAACCAAATTCGCAGTGGATCGATTACTGCCGAGCACTATGCGTCGCGGCTCTTAGAGCGCTTTCGCGAAACCAAGGAATTGAACGCTATTACCTGGATCGATGAAAGTCGGGTACTTGAGGACGCCCGGTTTGTTGACGGCGCTCGATCCAAGGGGCAACCTTTAGGGCCGCTGGCAGGGCTGCCAATCATCATCAAGGACAACATAAATACGGTGGGCTTTCCAACGACGGCCGGGACACCGGCTCTAAAGGGATCTTATCCCAAAAGTAACGCGCCCGTCGTTGACATTCTTCTTAACAATGGCGCCATTCTTTTTGGCAAGACCAATATGGATGAACTGGGCCGGGGATTTACGACGTCCAATCCGACGTTTGGCTTCGCAAAGAATCCCTATGACATGAACCGCGTACCTGGGGGCGGAGCAGGCGGTACTGGAGCCGCCATTTCCGCGCGAATCACGCCGGCTGGTCTGGGCAGCGACACAGCCGGTTCCGCGCGTATTCCCGCCGCGTTCTGTGGTATTGTTGGCCTTCGGCCGTCCACGGGAGGAAGACGGCAGCGGGGTTGGACATTAGGCTCTTGGACGGTCACTTCCTGGGATGAGGGCATCGTTCCCATTGCTTACGCGATTACTGCTCCGGGACCGATGGGCCGTACGGTCGATGACGTAGCCTTGCTCCATTCCATTGTTACAGGCGCTATGAAAGAGACGGCACTCCCGCTACGCGGCGCGCGAATCGGGGTGCCGAGAGATTACTATTGGGAGGACTTGGATTCGGAAGTTGCGCGGGTGTCAGAAGTAGCGTTGGCAAAACTGCGCGATGCGGGCGCGATTCTCATCGAGGTCGACCTCCGCCAGTGGGCACAGGCTGTGGACCCGCTTTTTTTTCTTCTGGGGCTCATGCATTCATTGAAGGACTTGGCGGATTTTCTTAAAAGCAACGCTCCAGATGTGAGTGTGGAGGACGTTGTGGCGAGTTTGTTAAGCAAAGATATTCGGGCTCGGGTGCAACACGAAATCGACAGTCCGATACCAGCGGATAAGGCTCACGAGGCTAGGAAACTACGCCTGAAACTGGCCCTCCAATATGAAGAATTATTCCGGGCAAGAGAAATCTCGGCAATCGCTTATCCGACGGTTCCTGTATTGGCGCCATTGATTCGTCCGCAGGGCGACGGACCCAACGATACGATTGAGCTGAATGGGAAGCAGGTAAGTCAATTTGGCATTAGTTCGAGGAATACCCGTCTTTCGAGCGTTGTCGGGACCCCTTCCCTAACAATTCCGGCCGGGCTCTCCTCATCCGGTTTGCCGGTAGGCCTTTCTTTTGACGGATTGACTGGCAGTGACAATGCACTGCTGGGCCTTGGGCTCTCCTTAGAAGCTGTGTTGGGCCGTTTGCCGAGCCCGATGCTACATCGGGCTGCTTACCCCCATAACGACGATGTCTTCCGACCTATCTAAGGCCCAAAAACAAGTTCTTCGGGAACTGTGCGACACATTTGTTCCTTCCATCCGCGTTCCAAATGACCCAGGGGGATTTTGGGCTCGATCCGCCTCTGATCTCGGCGTGGATCATGCACTGGAAATGACCCTGTCCAACGTTCCCGAGGACCTGCGGAATGGATTGGTGAGTTTTCTTGATGCGTTAACGTCCCAGCAGTTTGAAAGTGCATCGCAAGGCGCGCGGGAAATGCTTCTGAGCAAGATGGGCTCATCACCCGAGACGGCGAAGGCCACTCTTTTTTTTCAAAAACAGACGGTTCTGTTGGCCTACGGGCTTCCCGAATATCCGGGTTCCGATCCAAATCTAGTCACCTTCGGCTCCCCATTAGGGCAGAACCCGAATTGGGAGGTTTTGGGGTATCCCGGCCCAATCACGGTCCCCAAGTCAAAGGTTAGCGACATTCAAACCATCATCCCAAGCGGGAAAAACGTGACGATTGAAGCGGACGTTTGCATTGTTGGATCCGGTGCCGGGGGTTCAGTGATCGCCGCAGTATTGGCCGAACGCGGATACAAGGTCTTAGTGCTTGAAATGGGGAATCAGTATAACTCTGGCGATTTTCACCAACTTGAACTCTGGGGATACAAACATCTCTGGTATAAAGGAGGCACTACTCCTACCGCCGATGGGACGGTTAATATTCTGGCCGGAGCAACTCTGGGTGGCGGTACCGAGATCAATTGGATGAACTGTGTGCGAACGCCAAATTTGATTCGGGCAAGCTGGGCCTCAGAATATGGCTTGGCCGGGGTTGATACGAATGAGTTTGAGGATTACTTGAACCTCGTCGAACAGCGGCTCTCCGTGGGAAGCGGAACTGCATTGTTCAATTCCAATAATCTGCGTCTGCGCGAGGGTTGCCAGCGGCTTGGCTACCTCACAAAGCAAACTCGCATCAACTGGAATCCCGTTAGTTTCCAGCCTCTGTTGGCGGCGTATTCCAGCTTCGGCGACCAATCCGGAGCCAAGCAGACCTCCCGTCGCACCTATTTGCTCGATGCCTATCGGAATGGTGCTCGTTTCATCGTCAATTGCCGAGCGGATCGTATTCTCACGGTAGATGGACACGCGGTAGGTGTTGCGGCTAGCTATTTGGGGCCGGAGGGGCAAACCACGGCGATCAATATCCGCGCTGCTCAAGTAGTAGTCGCCTGCGGCGCACTTGAATCGCCGGCGCTGCTCCTGAGGTCGGGCATTGGGGGGCCGGCGGTCGGGCGGTATCTGCGGTTACAGCCTGGGGGGGCAGTTTACGGCGTATACAACCAAAGACAGAAGTGTTGGTGGGGTTCTCCTCAGACAGCCAACTGTGAAGAGTTCGCCGACACGGGTGGTGGCTTCGGATATTTTCTGGAAACGCCGGCCTTCGGCCCTGGTTTTTACGCAACAGTCGCACCTTGGGAATCCGCGCGAGAGCACAAAGAGCTCATGACCAAAGTGCCCTACATGAGCACTTTTATCTGGTTCCTCCGCGATAAAGGGTGGGGCAACGTTACCATCGACCACGCCGGCAACTCCCTTGCGACTTACAAGCTTGAGGAACCGACCGACCAAAAGAATTTTCGACACGCCACGGCGACTGCCATCCGCATTCATGAGGCTGCGGGGGCCCAAGAAATTTACTTCGCCTTACACAACAAACTCCTTCGTTGGCACCGCCATAAGGAAAGTCTGGAGCGGTTCATCGAGCAGGTCTTGACCCAGCCGCTTGGGGGAGGAGTCCAACCCATGATTAGCGCACATCAACTCGGCTCGTGCCGGGCCGGAATTGATCCCACCATCAGCGTTGCGGATACAAACTGCGAGGTGTATGGCACGAAAGGCATTTGGATTGGCGACGGCAGCGCCTTTCCTACGGCGCTGGGGGTAAATCCGATGATTACCATCATGGCGTTCGCTCACCGGACGGCGAATAGAATTGTGAGCACCTCGCCGCTTACCCCCCCCAAAACCTTCAATGCGCGAGCAGATCGAAACTTAAATGCCCGAGGGAACATTAACATTAGGCCGGAACAGAATACTATGGTAAACCAAATTGTCACGCTGACGGCGCGGGAGGGAAAAGTGGACGAACTCTGCGATGTTTTCGAGAAGACTGTGATTCCGATCATCATGAGATATCCCGGCTTTGTAAATGAGGTTGTCCTTGTACCAGACATCCCGCGGAATCAGGTGATGGCGATGAGTTTCTGGGAAACCCGCGAAGCCTTGGAGAACTTTCTTCGCGAAGAGCTCGATCAAATCACCGACATCGTAAAACCCTTGCTCGCCGGTCCGCCCAGCCACAGCACCAGCCACGTTGCAGTATCGACGAAGGCGAAAACAAGTTTCGACAGTGTAGGCCGGTGGGCCCGGGAGGCCAACTTGGATGAAGTCGCTCATATGACGGCGAAAACGGCGCGCCAACTATTCCGAGTTATGACCCTTCCACTAGCCCTCTTTGAATCGGCTGTGCGCAGATCCGGCTCTCGCGATCGCGATCCAGAGCAACACAGAAGAAAGTGAATGACTGTGGCAAGTATCGGCTGGGAGCAGGCCTTGAGAAATCTCTTAGCCAGTCGACTGCAATCAACCGCCGATGGCTGAGTCAACGAGCAGTGGACTGCATTCCTTAAAAGGACCCCAAAGTGGCGGGAACGAGAGCAATTAATCCCTGGACTTGGCAGGATCGGTTGGGTTTCTCTCAGGCGATCGAGACGCAAGGCGGACAGCGGGTCGTCTATTGCGCCGGCCAAACGTCGGTAAACGGAAGTGGAAATCCAATCTACGCGTCCGACATGGCCAAACAGATAAACCAAGCGTTGGACAACCTTGAAATTGTTCTGAGAGACGCCGGCCTCACCTTGGCTAACGTCGTACGGTTGCACTACTACTCCACCGACATGACCGCCCTTTCTAAGGCTGCTCCGGCGTATGCCCCGCGCTTGGCGGCGGCTGGGTGCAAGCCTGTGGCCACGGCGATCGGTGTGACCAGCCTTTTTCATCCAGAGCTCATGATTGAAATCGAAGCTACCGCGGTCGGCCCGGGCACTGTGCTTCGCGCAAGAGGAACTGCGATGAACGGCCAGGACAACGTTCGCAGTGTCCAAATGATCGCCGATGCCCTCGGTCGGGGGGATCTATCGACCGTCCTGAACACGTTTGCCGATGGATTTGTACGGAATTGTGTAAAAGGGATGAGTCGGGGGAAACCCTGCCAAGACATTGAGCGTTTTCTTCGCGGCGAATTCGATCTAATCTCCAAGATCATAAAACCTCTGGTCCGCTCTTCCCTGGCCAACACCAGCAGCCGACCGGGACCCATAGCCGCAAGTGCCGAGCTTGCTCCCGATCGGGCGAATCGACGCGCGCCCCAAATGGAGGTCGCTGCGGATGAAATGACAAGGATGACCGTGAAAGCCGTGCGGCAAATATTTCGAGTCATGGCTCTTCCACTCGGCTTGTTCAAATCTTGAGCAAAGACGAGTCTAGCGCGAATGATTCGCACTACCCTTGTGGCGAATAGAGACCCACCCCACCGGCGGCCAGATCGCGCTGCTCAGTTGCGTGAAGTCGGGCCCCAATCACATTCAGTTTCACGAATGCATTTGGGCCTTGGCACCGCCCTGATAAACTTGTGTTGTTTTGTCTGACTATCTAAGTCGGCTGCAGGGGCGGAATGACGGTGTTCGGTTGGGTGTTTACATTCGAAAGAAAACCACCGTCAATTTGAATACTTACATAGCGATCGTTATCGGAGCAGGATATCTCAATCGTGGCAAAGTGCGGCCTTTCCGTTGAATCCCGACTCCAATGTCCCACCGCAGTAAAGTTCACAACTCTTCGTGAAACGCCGTCGCTACGCGCGTCCGCAGTAAAGACAGCAGACGATGTCATGAAGACCGAGGTAAACGTAGCGTCATCGGCGCTATGATTCGTGTATTCGAATGAGCCAGCGTCGTTGGCCGAGGAGCGCGCCGGGATCGCGAATTGGTACGAGAAAACCTCGTTAGTAGTGGCGATCACGCGACGCTCACCGCCAGCAATGGCGGCGTTGTCTGCGGGCGGGGCGACTGCCTCAAGTTGCAGGTAGGGATCCAAGGAGGAGTCGGGTCCAACCAAAACTCCGGATGCCAAATCGGGTTTGGGAAACCAAAACCCCTCGGGGTATGGAATAGAGACTGCGGAGTTAAGATTGAAACGAAGGCGACCATCTCTGCCACGGGTAAAGCCTGCTGGCCCACGGAATTGAAAGGAAGACTTCGGAGTTCGCGACTCGATACGAAAGAGAGCGAAAATGAGACTTTGGCCGATCAGGCCGCGATGAAGGAAGTCTCCGATGACCTTTCCGGATTTGGCATGAACGACTCCTACCGCGATGTCCAATGGATCTTCGAGCAAATAAGCGCTCGTCAATCGATACACGCGAAGCGGAAAGCGGAGGTTAGCATCGTGTCCGGAAAGGCCCCGAGTGAGCCGGCTGGGGAAGATGTCCTGAAGGGGGATCAGGGAGGGATCTTCAAATGACCCGGACGGCGGCAGAAAGGAGACATGGAAAGGAATCGAGTCTCCAAATCGCGCACCGAACTGAACCCGGAGTCTTCCTTGGAGGTGCGCTCGACCGATAGCTTCTCCAAGATCAGGGTGGCTCAATCGGAATTTGTCTCCAAAGCTCGACTTCATCGTGCAGACTTCAAATTCCCTTATTGCATTTGCCGGGATCGATGGATCATCGAAGTCCCGCTGGCCTGCGGGCTGCACCGTGCTCAGGCGCAAAGTCGGATGGAGCGAGGTTCCACTCGCACGGAGCGTCACATGATTTCCGTCGGCGCTCGCAAACGGCAGCGGGTAGAGCGCGTCCGGCCCCAAAGGAACGAAAGCTGTGCCATGAAATATGAAATCCAGTTTTCCATCCGGTCGTTGCCGAAACTGAGCCCACGATGACCCATAAACACGTGGATTGCCGATTTCGTTCGAGAAAGTAACAATTGCCGGTTGCGGGATGGCATTTGGGTTCAGCGCCGCTAGGACACTGAGACCACTGTTTTGAAAGATACAGAAAAGGCGGAAATCCGAGACGTGACCGGTGGCCAAATGCACCGCGCCGCTGCCCAGCATCCCAGGCGGTTGCAAAACTTGGGCATTGAGCAAAGGAAATTGATAGAAGCCCGGGCTTGCTAGGACCGCATCGTCGGCCTTTAGAAACCCGTTGACAAATTCAACCTCAAACCGGGCTTGGCCATCGCGGGGCGGGGCAAACTTGATTCGAAGAGCGCCTTCGACGTGACTTGCCACCAGAGTGGCCCCGTCGAAGCGGAGATCGCCGGAGCCTCCGAATCTCGATACCGCCGGATCCTGGCAGTCGAGGACACGCATGCAGTCGCCCTGATAGGATATCTCTCGCGTTAACGGCAATACTTGGTTGAGGTCCGGAGGTAGTCGTAGTGGAGTCGATGGTTTTTCATCAATCGTGGGTTCGTCATAATAGTTGATCTGATCATGACTTGATCGCGATCGCGCCCCATTTTCCTCGGTCGAGCAGTCACCATTGGGCACCGGAAAATAGAGGCCATTTATTGACCATGCCTTGCCTGGAGGAGGACGATATTGGGCGACCGCGTCGATCTGAGCAACTTGATCAAGATTGATATGTTGCACCCGCGAGCCGTAAAGGTTGTTCAAAAAGTCTATTACTCCATTTGCAATAATAGCTTGTCCCGTCGCTCCGGGGTAGATGCCTGTAAGCGAAAAGAAACCGCCCAAATATTGTGTAGTGATGACCCGAGTGGCGAGAGGAATGCCCTGGGTAGAGATTATCTGATACAAGCCGGCGAGGTCGAAAAGCGAGCAGCCACAACGGCTCGCGCATTCCGCCAGCTTTTCGTTCAAGTATTTGGCGCAGTGACGCAACTCCGAGGCAATTTCCTCGGGCAAGACAGAGCTTTCGCACAAGGGAACAAAACGGCGGGTCAGGAGCTGGTTTGCAATTGATACGAGCGCTCTCACTGTCAGATAGTCTCCGGGTCGGAGGTTGTAGGTACGCTGGAGAAAATCTGCCGATACTTTTAGGACATTGGAGGCCGCGTTGGGGGTCGAGAAGGCGGCTGTACGCAGTGGTGATGGTATAGACATCGCCACGACGGACGCGCCAACATCTTTAAGTCGGCGGAGAATCGTCTCGTAGGCAGACGAGATGGCACTGAGGGCCGTGTGAGATGGTATGTTTCTACTCAAGGCGGCGGTCATCAAATCTGAGAAGCCGAGCTCTACAAGCGCGAACGTTGGTTTTTTCGCTATGGCCGTTTCCAGAAGCGATTTCGGCTTCTCATCACTTGAATTGTTCAACAAGGACGGGAGACCGAAAATTAAATTGGCGGCGGTTTGCTTCTTGTCATTGGAGCTAATCAGGGGTGTATTTGGGATCAAGTAGACGGCGTCCTGAACTGTGAATCCCGGGGTCGAGAGGTTGTCCGGAGGTGATGAAGGCGGATAGTCCTTAAGAACGGTTGTTTGGTAAAGATCCGCCGGCCTTATCCCCGGCTCGGGGGAAATTAGTGAGCATTCGAGTCCTGGCGTTTCAATCAACGGCTGGCGCAGTTCCTGCCCTAGTTGGTGCGCTAATTGAGCGGGGAAACTCCAAACCTGACCATGTTCGTGGAGTTTGAACTCGCCCATTCCGGCCGCGAGTCCGTCGCCCAGAACGACGATGCGCGCCAAGTCCAGACGCCCGAGATCCTGTTGCGAGATCGATTTGCGCGCCCGTTTCTCCGAATGAGGAACGGGGGTATCAGATTCCGTTTTAGGGGCCGCCTCTGGTCGATTGGGTCCGACAGCCGGATCGATACTGGAGACTAATTCCTTAACGACTGCCTTGAATATCCTGGCCGAAATCGCAAGCGAAGCGGCCGCGAGCCTTAGCGGCAGGAGTAGGAGATCCGATGGCCTCGCATCTCTATTTTCTGTCGTTTCCGGTTGGTTTGGATCGTCGATCATCGAGCCGTTTTCAGACCGGGACCGACGGTTTCAATCTTCGAATGAGTCGATCTTCGCCAGCGCAGCTAGATATTCCATTTACGCCGGTCGCTAGCTCACGGCAAAATTTCCATTGTCATTCCAAAGCTGCCCAGCTTTCTTCGGTTTGGTTGTTGGCAACGATGCGAGAAGTCCACCCATGGACGGTTTAAGGCTTTCAAGGGTGCTTTCGATTCCCTGTAGAGCATCAACCTTGTCTTCCTCGTATCTCGTGTGCTTGCGCTCCAGAGTATTCAGCACTTGATACTCGACTTGCAGGCATTCGAGAACGTCCCGGCGCAGACGCCGCACGGGTCCTTTTTCCAAGACTTTGTCCACGTCTTCGTTTTCCCATTCCTTCGGAATGGGTTTGATTCCGTGGGCATCTGTTTTTCGAATGAACTCTGCGATTTTCCAGGACGCAAATCCGCTGCCCGTCATGGCCTTCGCGACAGTTATGGTCCCATCTTCGAGGACGGCTTCGAAATCCCGCTTCGTGAAGATGATCTGGTAATCGACGGTGGTGACGCTGGTGTCGTAGAAATTAGTGGTCATGTTGTGCTCCTGTTTGGTTGGCTTTTCGGCAACTACTGGTTGCGGTGAAGATTGAATGGCTGCTGTTGCATACCGCTCGTTGGTTTGCGAACCGTTCGGCGCCGATGAAGTGTTCGCAGTGCGAGGAGAGAAGTCGGTAAAACGGTTCGAATCGCCAGCGCGGATGCGATAGTACGCCGGAAGGGCGGCATCCGCTATTTCGCGTATGATAACCCACGGAACGCACCAAGACAGTCGAACCATTGATGAAGCTAAACGCAACATCTTTCACGACAGTTTGAGAATGCAGCGCCGACATGTCAAGGTGCGACTTCTGAAAAAGATGAGTCGCCAAGTGGCGATGCTGGTCCATTCGCCATGCCTCTGGTGATGAAGAATGCCAGGCGGTTTGAACGGATGCGTTCATGGGGTTTCCTTGAAGAATGTGAGAAAAGAATACCCGACGGCAACGAATGCGACAAGACCAATCGTGCATAGCCAATTGGACGCAGCCCCAGCTTCGGCGAGCTTGACAAGAAGCGACCCTATCGAGACCAGTACGAGAACGTGCGCGGCCGCAGGACACCATCGATTCGCCGAACCTGATCTCTTTACGGATGTTGCGCCGATTGGTCGATCAAAACGCTTGCGGGCAGCAATCGCGTTCAATTGTTCGGGAGCTTCCATCATGAATCGCAACCAATCCTGACCCTGCACGGCGAGGCTGTTAAAGGTGAACAAACTGCGCAGTTTGTCGAAGGCATCGAACAACTGAATCTCGTTCAGCGCTTCACGTAAGACATCGTTTTCGGGCGCCGCACGGTGAGACATCAGCGCAACCTCCCAAAAACCGCGTACGAACGAGATGTATTCATCCGGTGCCTCGTAGCCCGCTTCTGTTGCGATTCGCCATTGTCCGAAGACATATTCGGCAAACGACTCATGACCGCCGATCCGATCCCAACCGCCATCCCGAAAGGGAACCACCTGCCGGAACCGATCGCGCACGGTCTCAAAGTCAGCGGCATTCTTGCCGGCGGAGAGAAGCGATAGAAGCGTTGCGGTCGCCGCATCGGTGCGATTCGACGCGACCGCGGCGAGATATTGAAAAATGGTGCCCTGCGTCTCCCGCTGGAGGCCGCCAATCGAGACGCCGAGGAAGGCGATTTGACTATCTGCCGTCAGCGCCAGGGACGATACGTCGGGAGATTCGGGAAACCACGAAAATTTCAAAGCATGATGAAGCCACGCCAGGCAGACGCGACGAGCCATTTCGCGCTGCCCCGCGTTCGCCTCCCGAGGCTCTCGATCCGCTGGCGGTTCCAGAAATGGGTCTGGAGAGGTCGCCAAAGGGAGTGCCCGGAAAGCCAGAATACCGGGGTAACAGAATTCGTCGGCAACCGGCGGCAGAACGAAGCGAGACTGATTTGGGGCAGCCGATAGTTGTTGCAGCTCGGCGCGTTTCCAAAATTGTCTAGCCCGCTCGAGATTAAGAGAACGTTCGACGCTCCGTTCAAATTGACGAAGAACTCGTTCGAAGGAAATCGTGGGCCACAGCTTCGCGACCGGGCGTGCGGCAAGCCGAAGCAGGGCTCGGTCCACTGGCCACGCTTCGGCGAATCGCGGATTGACCAAATTAAAAAAAACTTCAGGAGGACCGTTCCAGCGGTAAACATGGATGAGATGATCCGATCGGCTTTCTTCCTCGCGCAAGTTGAGGATCCAAGGTGGAATGGGGTCCTGGAAAAGGTGACCGAAATGAGGCCGTAGTTCGTCAGCTGAAAGCAGCGCGACTAAACCGGTTTCGCCGAGCCGCAAGCAATGCTCCGGCCGAATACAATCCGGGCGCGTTCCTAGGTAGCGACCGAGTTGAGAAAACACCGGACCTAATCGAGATAGCAAAGCGGTGAATTCATCCAGGTCGCTGAGGCTATCCTGAAGGGACGCGATTCCGAGGCGTTGACGCATTCCCATCTCGAGCGCGCCAAATGCCTGACGAATTTGCCCCTCATCCGCCCGCTGATGGTTGCAAACAGAGGCGGCGGCAACTTCTCTCATCGCAGCTGCCTGCTAATCTCTGAGCGTTTCGACTTCGATCGACGCTCAAAGCGGACCGCCACCTCAGCAATCCTCTCCAGTATCGTCGCTCTGCGTGCGATGGCACGAAACGACACGTGCATTATTCCACCGCCGAGTGAATGGTGCATGCGCGACCGCATCGATGACCCGGCGCTGCAACTGGTCACCGAAGCGAAAGGTCTGGCGCCACTCGCGACCAAGGATTTCCGCCGTGGCGTTAGTCACCTCGCGCAACAATTCTTCCGAGTCGTTCAAGAACTTTCCTCTGCGGTCCTGATCAAACATCGAGCTGATCCCGCGAGCACCTACGAAACCTAAAGCCAGCGAGAGACTGATCATTGATTTCGCAAGCTCTTTCATGGGAAGCGGGCTCTTTACAGTTATCAGCAGCTTGGTGCCAAAGCAACCAAATCGAAAACCACCGCCTGGGCCTCCGGGATGGTGCTCATTTTGCGAGATCCTCGCCCGCCAGCTCATCGAGAGCATTTCTCAACGGGGAGGCTCCGTTGGTAAGCAATACAGCAAATTCAGAGAAAGTATGAAACATCCGCTCGGAAGAGAATACCTCCCTGCGGAATCCGGCCTCGACGTGTCGGCGTGCGGCGCGAGCTAGCGCGGGCCCGACCTCGAACCCGGGATCCAGTCTCTTGATAAGTCCGTCTACCACGACGGCTGAGCGGATATATCTGATTACGTCCCGCTGCGGCCAGATGTTGGTCTCTCGCGATAGACGGAGCCACTCGACCATCACTGAGGTGATGCTGGTCTGCGAGCCAACCTCCACGGCTGTGGACACACGGTGGGCCAGAGCCCGCAATCCCCTCTCAAGGCCCTCAAAGTCGGATTCGGCGGAAACGGTGGATACCCGGAGAAATATCTCGAACATTTTCCTCGCATCCCCCTGGGCGTAAGCGAGGGTCAGCGCGATCAGATTTTGCCGCGAATATTCTCCCAACACGCCAGTGATCCCGTAATCAACATACCCGACTGCGTTGTGGTCGAGAATCAGCAGATTGGCCGGGTGCAGGTCTGCGTGGTAGAGTCCGCAGTTGAAGGCGCTATCGAGGAAATTATCGATGATGTGCGTGCAGTAATCGTGGCTTCGGAACCCAACTGGCCTGGAGGAAAGCGGAATCTGCTCGCCTTGAGCACGCACGCGGATGAAGTCCAGCACGGTCATCCCGGGAAGAAATTCGAAAACAGCCACCCGTCGCGTCGTGAACTCCCAAAAGACCTTGGGCACCTTCTCGAACGCTTCTCCTCGCGCGTTCTCGTGTGCTTGGCTCGTGTAGCGGGCTTCGTTTCTATAGTCGAGTTCCTCGTGCGACCATCGAATGAACTCGGAAATTGGTTCAATGAGCCAGTAGAGCGGTGCAACGCGCAAGGAGTGGACGATTTTTACAAACAGAGCCGCGAGGTGAATATCTGGGAGCATCTCTGCACTAGCTTCAGGACGCTGTATTTTCACGGCAACCCGCTGTCCGTCGAGGATAGCGGCATAGACCTGCCCGATAGAGGCGGTGGCCAGCGGTTTGCACTCAAACGAATCGAAGATCGCCCCGACCGGCTTGCCAAGTTCTTCATTAAGGATGTACTTGGCTGTATCGATGTCGTAGGGACGGACGCGGTCCATTAGATCGAAGAGTTCATCGCAGTACGCCTCGGGAACGATGTCCGGCTGGAGCGCAAGCATCTGGCCGAGCTTGATGAAGCCGCCTCCGAGGCATTCGAAGTATTCCCGCAACCGAACAGGCTTCCCCGGAACGGCTGCAGTACCACAGCGTTGCCGAAGCGGATCGACGATCCACACGAGTCCGGCAAACCGCACCGAGACTCGAGCGAATCGAGCGAGCCGGAGCGCTAGCGTCAGAACGTGTCGGATCCGCTGATTTGACTTGGAAAAGTGGGACGGAATCTTCATCGGAAGGAAGCCTTCAGTCGGCGCTCCTTCCGGACACGACCCAATCCGGAAGCGCCGCTGTATCGGTCCAGTCAGGAATCTGGCGCCACGTTCGGAGAGAACCGGTAATCGTGTGATAGTGTTGCTGGAAATGTTTCAGTAAGAACTCCTTCAAAATCTGCCGCTCAGAGATGCAAAAGTCTCTGGCCGCGCGACCGTCGGTTAGGAAATTCGCTGCGCGGGCGAAACCGAATATAGGATCGATCTTCAACTCGCTTAATGGAGACAAGCGGCTTAGATCGCCAGCGACCGCCAAGGATCCCAAGCCCACAACCCTGCACCCTGCATCCCATGCCCTTGCCGTCCATGTGAATGGGTCAATCGATAGATTCAGAATCCGTTCGGGCACATTTGTGACGAACGCCAGGTTGACACGGACGCGGCCGTCTTTGAACACGATGAACTCGATCGATTCAAATGCCGCCGTGAACTCACCCGGACCATATCCGAATACCGTAGCCTCGGGATTCTTGATAAACGCATATCCGAGTCCATAACGCCCAAGCTCATCAGGCGACGATGGATGGTCGTCAAGAATCACGAACTCTGGATTCATTACGAGATAGCTCGCCGTTCTCAACGGAAGCGTAAGTCCAGGAAAGTCCGATCCGAATGGAGATACGCGAAACTGAAAGTCAAAGATTCGAACCCAAAGGACGATCCAGTCGTAGACGCCACCGAGGTCTCGCAGGTCGACAATAGCGGTGCGTTCGCTTTCGGGAAAACGCCCGACGAGGTCCGAACCGCGACGCTTGTAATAGAGTTGCGAAAAACCGAAACCTTCATCGGACGGATTTCGCTTCGGGCAAAGGCTTAGCCAATCCAAGGGGGGGCCGAACGGCCGACGGTTCGGCGGCGTGTAAGCTTCCGGCTCGCGAAAGTCGCTAACCCGCATGAAATAGCGGAGCACGAACTCGCGCACTTGAACCCGCATCCAATCCGCCGCCACAGTTTGGGCTGCGAGGGGGGATTTCGGACGATCATAATCGACTGTCTGAAAGTTTCCCATCACCGCCATCGTCTCGTTCCCAATCTGAGCGTGGTCGAAAAAGCCAAAGCTTGTATCGGGCCGATTAAAGACCGACGTCTCCTCAAATCGATGCTGAAACTCGTTTCTGGCGCTCGCACTTTTCCACCAGTCATACAGCGCCAGACCGAGATCGAGGAAAGAGGGCACGGAGGCCAGGAGTCGACGCTCGAGCGCCGGTTCCAACGTCGGCGGAAGGGCGTCGCTGGAAGAACTGGAGCGAGACATTTTCAAGTCGAGTTGAACGAAGATTGCTGCTATCGGACGTTCGAGGCCCAATCTAAAACAGATCCGTGTAGTGAAAAAGACGATCAAGCGAGCGTTGCGCTTTGAGAGATGGTCCGATCCGGGTAAGGGCTTCGTTGCCTGGACGCCGGATGAGAGTGTCCCAGAGGATGCGCTCGTCACTGCTGCTTCTTTCCCTCAAATAATAATCAACAAAAGATTGGGCGAGCTGCGCGCCGGGCGTCGTGCTTTGACGCATAATCAATGAAGAAGCCGCGCCGTAGCGGAAACCTCGATTGTCCAGCAATTGCGATCCATGCGGCTTCACGATGAGTTCCGCCAGAATCACCGGGTTCTGGATGTTCACCATGACCATCCCCCATGCGACGCCGGCGAATAGATTGAGCCGGGAAAATTCGTCGAGGCCCTCGCGTTGGCACATCACCACGGTTTCCCAAGTGGAGCAGGGCGGGAAGTTCACCGGCAGGAAATAAATGGCGCGGCCCACGCCGTGCCAGAAATAGCCTCTGAGATTTGGGTCGGTGTCGGTGATCGCCCGGTCTAAGTTGGGGACTAATGTTCTGTGGAGTGTTCGCGTCACCAATCCGAGAGATTCCAAAGCCGCTCCCAAATAACCGGGCCTCGAATTCCACCGGCAGATGCGTGCAAACCAGGCGATGAGTTCCCGGAAAACGGAGGGTGACGAATGCACTGTCAGACCGGCGAGCCCCCGCTGGGCGAAGGCGAGGCCGATCCCGGCATGCAACATCAGTAGGCTCTCCTCCGGAAGCGCGTCGCCGGCGTTATCGCAAAGGAGTCCAGCGGGCACATCGTTTCCTGCTTCGAGGTGGCTTTCGCCCAAGAGCCAGCCCAGCCCTTCCACGGCCCACAACGCGGCATAGGGATTTCGCTCGTAGGCACGCCTGAGATAAGTGTCGAGGGGAAACGGCTGCGGGAGCGGCGATGGAATACCGAGCAAGAGTTGGTTCGACCTAACGAGAAAATATACATTGGCCTTGTTTCTAATCTCAACCAAGGCGGCGGAGGCAGCGCGAGGCGAGTTCACAATGCGCATTCCCTCTTCTGTTCTTCGCTCCACGCCCATCAGAACTCGCCGAACGCCTGCTGGCCCGGTCTGTTGGTCGAACTCTCTTGCCCCGGAACTTAATACCTCGCTTGCCGCAGCCCCCACTCGGCGAGCGGCCCGAAGAGAAGCTGCTGCCCAACTCCGGGCCACGGAAGTCAGAAGATCGGGGGTTTCAGCATTCATGCTCGGAACCGATAGGGGCATTTTGCCCTACTGCACGCGATTGGCAATGCAAACAAACGTTTACACCACAGAGCAAAGGGTATTATGCATCGAAGTGTAATCTCATGAATCCCATGCCTGGGAACCCCAACTCCTTGCATTCACCTGGCGCAGATTCTTCCGAATCCGTAGGAGTCGTGCTGGCTGGCGGCGGATCTTACGGAGCGTACGAAGTGGGAGTGATGAAGGCTCTCTTCGAAGGTGCTGCGTCAGTTTGCGCTGGCGTGCCGCTCGAAGCACAACTTTTTGCCGGAGCTTCCGTCGGTGCATTGAATGCGGCAGTGATGGTCGCTCATGCGGAGTGCGGGCTGGCGAATGCCGCCGCGACGCTTGAGGAAATTTGGCGTCGCAAGATCGCCGAAGCTCCAGGTAAGTGCGGCAATGGCGTCTATAGGCTCAGAGGAATTCCTCCCCTCACCAATCCCGCGTGCGCCCTTAATCCATTGGGCCTTCTCAGTGACGCATTAGGCGATGGCGCTCATTTTCTCCGGGAGGGGCTGATCGGCGGAAAGCGCTTCTTCAATTCACCCGGATCAGCGATGCAACGAATTTTGGAGGCGCTGAATGTTGCCACGCTTCTGGATCTGCGGCCCTTGGCGAATTTGGTGACGGACATTATCCCGTTGGAGGCGCTCGCGCGGTCGAAAAAAGCTCTCAAGGTCGTCGCCACCAACTTCGATTCTGGTGAAATTCGGATCTTCGAGAACGCGGAGATTGCGACCGTGATTGGCCATCGGGCCATCCTCGCCTCGGCTGCGATTCCAATCTTCTTCCCTCCTGTGCAAATCGGAGATGAATTGTACGTGGATGGGGGAACGCTCCAGAATTCCCCGATCCTCCCCGCAGTGGGCATGGCTCACACTTTGCACGTCATCTATATGGATCCGGATGTGTCTAGCATCCCGGTCGAAACACTCCAGAGCACCCTAGCCATTCTCGACCGCCTCCTGGTGATGGAGTGGGCGTTTACTCTAAATCAGGACATCGAAGTTGTGGAAGATTACAACCGGTCCTACGACTTTCTTAATGCCCGTCGCGATTTGCCGCCGAGTGGCGATCCGAGGTTGAACCAACTGTTCAAAGCGGCGGATCACGTGGTTGCCTCCTCGGGAGGGCTGAAATGGTGGGAGCTTACGACCATCCATCGGTACCATCCAACGGACGATCTCGGAGATTTGACGGGACTTCTCGATTTTGGAGCAGATCGGATCGATGCCCTCATTGAGCGGGGATATCGCGATGCGCTCAGCCACGATTGTGTGCGTGACGGTTGCGTCCTGTCATCGCAAGCCGAACCTGCGAGGGCGACGCTGTGAACCAAGATCGGCGAAGAACTGCTCTGGTTCTTTCCGGTGGAGGCTCCTACGCCGCTTACGAGGTCGGGATAATGAAAGCTCTCTTTGCGGGGCATTCGCCGGCAACTCGATACCAGCCGTTCGAACCGGACATCATCGTGGCCAGCGGAGCGGGAGCGCTAAACGCAGGGGTCCTGGCCGCTAACGATAAGCGTGGTCTAGTGGAAGCGGTTATTGCCCTCGAGCATATCTGGATTAACCACATCTCGGAGGCGACCTCAGGCTGCGGCAATGGCATTTATCGAATTCGAGGCCTCTCGTCCGAGTTTTTCAATCCTGGCTGTTATTGGTCCAAGCCATTCGGAGTTTTGCGGGATGCGATCAACGATGGGTTGCGCGCTGCAGTTGGGGCTGCATCCCTCGCTGTCTCGCCGTCGTGTCTGCTAGATCCGCTTGCAGCGTTCCGGTTGGACGCCTTCATCGATGTCGAACCTTTGCTCAAGTCGGTGCAGCAGTTTATCCCGCTGGAAAGACTGCGAAACACGCGGCAGCGCCTCCGCATCGCAACCACGAATGCGCGAACGGGCGAGATTCGCATCTTCAATGAAAATGACATCGCTCAAATTGGGCACGCCCCGTTTCTCGCATCCGCGGCCTTGCCTGGCTTCTTTCCCCCCTGCGAGATTGAAGGCGACCCTTACATTGATGCGTCGCTGCTGATGGATACTCCCCTGCGTCCGGCGTTCACCGAAGCCGAGGACTTGCACGTTATCTATATGGATCCCGATATCGGGAGAATTGAAGGGACGCGTCTGCGAAGTTCGGTTGACGAGTTCGACAGAGTTCGCGTCGTGCGGCTCGCTTATGCCATCAACCAGGACATTCGCACCGCGCGTGCCATCAATCGTGGAATCAAAGTAATGGAAATGACGGGCAGTAACGAGCCTTTGACCAAACACGATATCGAGTGCTTTCTTCGGACCGCTGGCCGGATCTATCGGCGCGTCAGAGAAGGCAAGCCATATTCCAAACTCACGATCCATCGCTACCACCCGTCCGAGGACTTGGGTGAATCGCTGGGGTTTCTAACCTAAAAGGTAATCA
>Ga0193726_1001398_pt1 | contig 19152 bp, 16 predicted proteins | sample H2c1metaG_FD_144928 | JGI IMG/M metagenome (GOLD analysis project Ga0193726, IMG submission 144928) | Soil microbial communities from a riparian zone of the East river system, Colorado, United States - H2c1 | ecosystem: Environmental > Terrestrial > Soil > Riparian zone | place: USA: East River... | reverse complement strand
TTGCAGCATTTTTTAATGCGGCCAGACAAGCAGGCTATCCGCTGACAGAAGATGTCAATGGATTCCAACAGGAAGGTTTTGGAAAGTTCGACCGCAACATCAAAAATGGGAGGCGTTGGTCTGCCTCAAAGGCATATTTGCATCCTGTTTTGGGAAAACGAAAAAATCTTGAAGTAATCTGTAGTGCACTCGCAACCAAAATACTTTTCTCGGGGAAGCGCGCGGTCGGAGTAGAATTTGAAAAAGGAAATAGTTTGCACAGGGTTACGGCTGGTGAGGTTATTTGCTGTGGAGGCGCCTTTAATTCTCCCCAGCTTCTCCAACTTTCAGGAATAGGAGATCCTGAAATTTTGAAATCGGCAGGGGTTGAGGTGCTACAAGACCTTCCTGGTGTGGGGCAGAATTTACAAGATCATCTTGAGGTATATGTCCAATTTGCCTGCAAAAAACCAGTAAGCGTATGGCCAGCATTGAAATGGTATAACAAACCCTGGGTGGGCTTACAGTGGTTGTTCTTTCATAAAGGACCTGCGGCAACCAATCACTTTGAGGGAGGAGGATTTATTAGAAGTAATGAAACGGTTGCTTATCCTAACCTTCAGTTTCATTTTTTGCCTGTGGCTATACGATACGATGGTAGCTCTCCATCAGGGGGTCATGGCTACCAGGTCCATGTTGGCCCAATGAATTCTGATGCCCGCGGATCTGTTCTGATTAAGTCATCGGATCCAAAAGAAAAACCAGCCATTCGGTTTAATTATCTTTCTACAGATCAGGATCGAAAAGAGTGGGTGGAGGCCATCCGCTGTGCCCGAAAAATCCTGAATCAGCCAGCGATGCATGAATTTAACGGTGGAGAACTTTCGCCTGGACCTGCCGTTGATACCGATGAGCAGATACTGGATTGGGTCAGGCGTGATTCAGAAACCGCCTTGCATCCATCCTGCACTTGTCGCATGGGTACGGATAGCATGTCTGTCGTAGATCCATTAACCTTGCGTGTGCATGGCATTGACGGTTTAAGAATAGTAGATGGAAGCGTATTGCCGTATATCACGAATGGTAACCTGTATGCTCCAATTATGATGATCGCAGAAAAGGCGGCCGATATAATTTTAGGAAATCAACCGCTCAAGCCTGAAAAATCTGATTTTTACAGGAAGCCAAACTAAACCCACCACACGACTTTTCTAAATATAGATTGGTGTTAATTAATGGGGGACAAAAGGGTGACCTTATAAAAATCTAACTCCCTTGAAACATTAATAATCCGATTTAAAATTTAGAATGACCGCTTTTACTTCATTTATCAATATGTAACTATCGTTGTCAGATCTATATATTATCCATACTGAATTTTATATAATCACAATATGCTGAAGCGGATTTCTAACTGTGGCCGACAGATGCAGGCCATCATCCGCAAACTATCCCACATTTCCTGCAGGTTATCCTGTAAATCATGCAAACCATACATTTTGAGTCCCGGTATGCCTACATATAGGCTAGATTGTGTCAACAGAATCTATCTTTTTTGTACCTTCTGTGAGCGATGTCAAAAAATACTAACGAACCGCGAAATATTGCGGGAAGCGAGTCAAAAACAGCGTTCGCGGCGACTATAAAATGAAGCGCCTTCCATTCATATTAGGTCTCCTTACATTCTTTGCCGTGGCTGCAGGCAATGCGCAACCATCACAAACAGATAGTTTAAGAAAGGCATTGGCCACCGCGAAGGATACCGGAAGAGTTGATTGTCTGAATAAGCTAAGTTATGCCTGCCTGGGTCTGGAGGACAAAGACTCTGCTGTTTACTTTACCGATCTTGCTTACAAAGAGGCAAAAAAAATAAACTATATCCACGGTATCGCTGAATCATTTTCCCTTAAATCCCAAATCGCAAAACATTTTGACGATGATTTTGTCCAATCGGAATCATTCGGTAAAGAGTCCCTTCGCTGGTATGAAATGACGCCAAACAAGCAAGGCCTGGAGAATTTGTATTTCTACCTTTTTTATACGGTTTTCTCTCAAAGCAAGTTCGAGGAAGCACTATACTACGCGGAAAAAGAATATGAATTAGCCTTACAAAAAGGAAACCAAACTGGCATCTTTAATTCCCTGTCGTGGATCTTTGCCATTTACAGGCAAAGCGGAAATTATGAAAAGAGTTTTGAATACGCACAGAAAGCGTACGAGTTGTCGCAAACAGCTAAAAACAAACTGTGGATTTCAAGTTCGCTGTATGGCATAGCCCAGCTGTATATGCTTATAGAAGATTATCCCGAAGCGTTAAACTATTTCCACAGGGTGCTGCAGATGGATGATGACGATACAAGACGGGACCGCGTAAATACCGATAACGATATTTGGTTTAAGATGGAATTTACCGAGGTTTTCAGCCATCTTCACCAATTCGATTCGGCAGCGTATTATTATAACCTCTTCAGGCCTTCAAAAGATAAAAAAGTGTACCTGCGTGTTTACTGGATCAGTACGGGTGAAAATTATTTTTTGCAAAATGATTATGTCCATGCCATGCAGAATTTTCAACTTGGATTAGCTGAACATAAAAAACTAAATGACCGCAATGAAATAATGCGTTCGCTTCTTGACATCGGCAAAACTTTTTTAGCCCTTGATAATAACACGGAAGCTTTACGGTGCGGAAAGGAAGGGCTGGACATTGCCCTGCAGTCAAAGACAAGGCAATTCATCCGCGATGGTTACCACATACTGTATACAACCTACGACAGGTTGCATATAACTGACAGCGCCAATTACTATTTCAGGCAATATGTAACCATGCGGGACACGGTACTGACTGACCAGGTGAAAGGAAAATTTGCAGCTTATAATTATGAACAGAAGATTGCCTTAATAAACAAAGAAGAGCAAGTTCAACAGGCACGGTTAGAAAAGGCATCCATCGTAAAGAAAATGCTCCTGGTCGGCATCGCTTCTTTGTGTTTGCTCAGTTTTGTAGTCATGCGGAATCTAAACCTGAAACGCAAAAATGAAAAACAGAAGCTGGAATATGCGCTCGAGCTTCAGCAGGCCGAAGCGGAGAAAACAAAATCAAAGCTTCAGCAACAGGCCACCGAACTTGAAATGCAGGCACTACGGGCCCAGATGAGTCCGCACTTCATCTTTAATTCTCTCAACTCCATCAATTTGTTCATTCTTGAAAATAATAGGCTGAAAGCATCGGAATACCTTTCTAAATTTTCAAGGCTGATAAGATTGATCCTTCAAAACTCGCAAGAAACTTTGATCCCGTTGGAAAACGAGTTAGAAGCGCTCCAACTATACCTTGAGCTCGAAGCCTTGCGTTTCGATAACAAATTTGCATACACAATTTCCGTTAATGAAAAGGTGGACGTAACAACGTTGAAAGTGCCACCCCTTATCATTCAACCCTACGCTGAAAATGCTATATGGCACGGGTTGATGCATAAAAAAGAAAAAGGGCATCTTGATATTGAGCTGTCCCCACATGAAGAAACCCTGCGCTGTAAAATCACGGATGACGGTATTGGCAGAAAAAAAGCAGCGGAGTTAAGGAGTAAATCGGCTGAACGACATAAATCAATGGGTATGCGTATTACGACCGGCCGGCTGGCCATTTTGCAACAGCAAAAAAACAGGCCTTCAATAACGGTAACTGACCTGGTGCTACCCGACGGAAACCCCGGGGGCACTGAAGTATTAATCGAAATACCGGTAACTTATGATTAGAGCCATTCTTGTAGATGATGAAAAGCATTGCCTCAAAACACTCGGCATGCTATTGAAAGAATATTGTCCTGAAGTGCAAATATTAGCACAATGTGATAGTGGTGAAGCCGGTGTTGAGGCCATTGAAAAATTCAAGCCCGACCTGGTATTCCTGGATATCGAAATGCCTCATATGAATGGTTTTGAGATGCTTGAAACCCTTTCAGAAATCAACTTCGCTGTTGTTTTTACTACAGGATATGATCAATACGCTATCAAAGCCTTCCGTTTCAGCGCTCTTGATTATTTGCTGAAACCCGTAGATCACGAAGAGCTAAAAAAGACGGTGCAGCGGGTGACACAACATTTGCAACGCCCACTCCCCCAGCAGCTGGAAATTCTATTGCAAAAGATCCATTCCCACACACCGGCCATTACCAAAGTGGCATTACCTACGATGGAAGGATTACAAATGATACCAGTGGATGCTATCATTAGCTGCGAATCCGAAAGGAACTATACCGTTCTTTTTCTCAAAGACAAGCGAAAGATCACTGTTTCAAAAATCCTGAAAGAAATAGAAGAAATGCTGGATGAATATTCCTTCCTCAGGGTGCACCATTCCTATATTGTCAATATCAACGAGATCAGCAAATACGTAAAAGGCGAAGGCGGTTATCTCGTCATGAGCGATGGCTCATCTATAGATGTTTCCCGCAGCCGAAAGGACATTCTTCTTCAGAAACTGCAACCTGGCAAGTACAATCACACAGAACTTTAAAGCAACTGTTTACCGGGAACCGCCAACTGTTGTTCATTACTGCAAACGGTACAATCTGACTTTCAACAGCCTCTCCATGCATGTAGGTTTGCTATAGAAATCGATTATTAAACATTTAAATACCTAACAATGAAAAAGCTTTCAACAGCGCTCCTCCTCCTCACAATCGGACATAGCGCGTTTACCCAAAACCTTAAATCTACCAACGCATCACAAAATTCCGAAGTTGCAACTACTTTCTTAGATAATGCAGCAGGTGAAAAAACTACCCCCGCTAATTAAATTAACAGTAAAGCGATCAGGAATTTTGAAAAATCGTTTAAAAATGCCAGAGAAAAAAAATGGTGTGTAATGCCTGATGGGTACAGGGCAAAATTCACCATAAAAGGCGCGAAATCGGATATCACATATAAAGTAGACTATGATAAAAAAGGCAACTGGACGCATACTATCCTTTCTTACGACGAAAAAGAATTAGCGAAAGACATCAGGGACCAGGTAAAAATGAATTATTTCGACTACTCGATTGTTTACGTCGACTGCGTTATGATGCCGCATAACCAAAACACGTATGTTATTCACCTGGAAGGGGCAACAAACTGGATCAATGTTCGGATCGCCGATGGTGAAATGGATGAGTTGCAGAAGTACAATAAATAGTCTTTATGAGATAACGCTAACCGCATCATTTTTTTACACTATTCGTTAGAATTGATGTCTCGAAATGACATCAACCGGCCTTCTTTTCTTGGAGGGCCTTTTTATTTAATAACGCCCGGCCGCGATTGATGTTAAGACAAATCGTTCGATGTTTGATTATATCCGGGTCCCCGAAGCATTCAGGATTTTTGGCAAAGCAGAACACAAAGGAAAACTAATAATAACTATGTGAAGGAAACTTTGCCCTATTCGACATCAAACTTCTTTCATGTCGAAAATAATCATGATTTTCACCATCAACATTTTAATTGATTTTATCTATTAAGTTTTGGTCCATAAGGCAAAAATTGTTTATTGCGTTTCCTTTTTCTCTGTTGAATTGATCAGGTATGCTGCTTCGATTAATTTTTCAATATGTTCAAAAAAATGGATCATGTCGTACCGCTGGTGCTTATCCATCAGCTTTGTATTGTACGTGCCGGATACAGTGATCTTCAGCCAGTCCCATAAATACCCGCGGACAGAGTATATATCTGCATAATCGAAGAACCGGGAAATAACCAGGTAAGGATCGTTGATCTCTTCTTCCTCAAGCTTTATGGGTGTGAATGTTGACATGGATAAAGAATTAACGTTAAGATTCAGGGAGTACTGGCGGTTGACCGGGGTATGCTGTAATTATCCTGCCACCCCCATCAGTGAGGATGGTAATGACGTTGGTTGAATGACCGTTCTTATCCACGCCAACCGGCTGTTTGGCATGGATGGTTCTTTGAAAATTCAGGCACCAGGGCACAGGTATGGGCGGCAATACGGATGCCTCGCGGATGTAATACAATATCTCTGTAACAGGAATATGAAATTTACCGGCGTGAGGGAAGCGGGGAATCTTGTAATAATGTCTTTCGATGATATGCGCCAGGGATGAAAGGGTCAAATAGTAGGCTTTACGAAAAAATTTCTTTTTCCCGGGTATTGGTAAATGAGAAAAAAATTCCTTTGCGATATCATCCAGCCAGGTTTGTGTGTCGGAAAGGAGAAAAAGAAGCCTGAGCCATTGTTGTTCGTTGAAATGATCATTCATAAGAACGCAATTATCATCCATAATATGAGCAACTTAAATAATGGGATTTCAAGATCTGTAGTACCAAAAATTTCGTGCTTAATTGGGGGCGCTGAAGAGATCATCAATCAAAAAAGGTAAATGATTAGTGCTTAAGGAGATTATTCGCGTAGGATTTATTTACCTATTTTCGTTTGTAAATTAAATCAATTATTTTGAACATCAAATAATTTGAGCTAATTATTTATTCACAATTTTCTTTCTGGTGAAATACCTCGCTAAAAATCTAAAATATCTTCGGGAGCAGAGAGGTCTGAAGCAATCGGACCTTTGGGCTGTCATTGGTTTTAAATCGACTACCTGGAATAATTATGAAAAGGGTGTTTCCAAGCCGGGGCTGGATGATTTAATAACAATATCCAAATATTTTGGATATTCAGAAACGGAGATACTGCACGAGGACCTGGTAGGCAGGGATAATCCGAAAAAGGGCGGATATCGGCGCAGTGAATCTGAGGGTGAAAGCAAGAACATATTTAATGAAGAGGAAGTTGAGTACAAAAAAATATACAGATTAAGAGATAAGATCATTGAGGACCACAAAAAGTTCAAAGCGGCTCAACAAAAGCAGATCGCGACGTTAAAATCAATCGTAAATCATTTGGGGATGCGGGTTCAAAAATCTAAGAAACTAAAGAAATAACAGGAATCCTGGTCGGGCATAAATAGTTATAACGGTTTATCGGGCAGAAACTCTTTAGGTGAGCACTTGAATAGTTTCGCCAATTCATTTAAATGCTGAAGATTATATTTTGCCCTAAAATTTGGGCTTTCGATTTGTCCTATGAACCCGTTTGAAACTTCCAGGTGTATTGCGATGTCGTCCTGCTCCAGATTCAGGCCAATTCTCATTTCCTTAACCTGATTGATTATATACCAATCAATTTTACTCTTGACATTCTTCTTGGCCATCTTTTGCAAGAAATGGAAAGATTGCAATGGCGACCCTTATACATGTATAAGAATATTTGTTACCTTGGCATTTGAAATTTGCGAATCTTCATAAAATGATTTGAAGCTTTCGCTTGGAGTCTCGTTCTGAAATCTGGAAATTTCAAATGCCACGGGACAATAAGCAAGAGCTCACGTTTAGGCGTGGGCTCCCTTATTCGTGGCAGGGCTTTTCCAGAGCCTCAGAACGGTAAGTGGAGACCTGCGCCGTTTTTGTGTCGCTTTATCTGCTGACTCCGAATTTAAAAATGCATTCGTCTTGAGATCGGAGTCCCATTATACTGTCCAACAATACGCAAGCATGTTCCAACTAGGTAAGGAAGATGCTTTGGAATTCTTTTACAAGGAGTTTCACCCAGCCTTAACCTTTTTCGCCAGCCGGTGGGTAAAAAACCAATCTATTGCTGAAGAAATAGCCTCAGAAGCCTTTGTAAAGACCTGGAAGATGCATTGGAAGCTCGACAGTTATGCCGGCATCCGGGCTTACCTGTACAAAACCGTCCGACGGGATTGCCAGTTGGCCCTAAAAAAGGAGAAAAGGAGAGCCGAAATCCACCTGCATTCAAGCCGGCCTGATGGTCAAAATGATACCCCGTTTGACCACCTGGTTCGCAGTGAAACATATCGCCTGATTCACTCGGCCCTGAAAGAACTTCCGGCAGCAAGTCGGAAAGTCATCACTATGCATTTTTTTGAAGGAAAAACAAGCGAAGAGATCGCTAAGGAATTACATCTCTCTCCAAGCACGATAAGGAATCAAAAAATGGGTGCACTTATTGCTTTGCGTAAAAAATTTATAAACCCATTGTTTATTTTATTTTGCCTTATTATGAAAATTTTGTTACCAATTTTATAGACGTTTTTTCCCCCACCTCTTTTCTTATTCCCAGCTTATCCTAACTTAATACTATGAATGAAAGTCCATACAGCGACATGGATAAGGAAGCATATCGTATTGCCTACCTTATTGCAGGTTATATCAGGAATACGCTAACTCAGAATGAGCACCAGGAGCTTGATGAGTGGGTTAACGCAAACGATCATAATATGAAGTTATTTGAAGACCTGACAGATGAACGGAACATTGAGGCGAATCTTGCAATGATGGATAAGGTTCAGTCGGAAAAATCATTCAAACAACTGCAGGAATCAGGAGCTTTCAAAAAAACTGCAAAAAGATTTAAGATAAGAAGAGTTTGGATTGCTGCAGCATCGGTTGTTATATTGATCGGAGCCTTTTTAATCTATCGTTATTCTGGTAAAAGTCCAGGTCGAAATAATGATTTATCAATGACTGATTCAACAACTCTGAAACCAGGCGGTAATCGTGCAACGTTGACACTTGCCAACGGCGCCGTTATTGATCTCACAACAGCGAAAAATGGATTAATACAAGATGGTAAAGATTCTCATGTGTCCAAACTGCGTGATGGAGAATTGGTGTATGAAGAAAGTGATTCTTCAAACGGATCGCTTGCCATGCATACACTCTCCATACCGGTTGGAGGGCAATATCAATTGAAGTTACCGGACGGAACAATGGTATGGTTGAATGCTAAATCATCCATCCGGTACCCAGTGGCCTTTTCTGGAAAAGAGAGAAGAGTTTTTGTAACCGGTGAAACTTTCTTTGAAGTGGCAAAAGATAAAACAAAACCTTTTCGTGTTGTAGCCGACGATGTCACGATAGAAGCGGTAGGAACCCAATTTAATGTCAACGCATATTCCAACGAACCATTTATTGCGACAACTCTCGTTGAAGGATCTGTTCTTGTAACAAAAGGAACTATAGAAAATATTCTGAAGCCAGGTCAGCAGGCGCAATTAGGCTCAGACAATTTTCAAATAACAAATGCAGACATCAGCGATGTGATAGCATGGAAGAATGATCAATTTAAATTTACTAAAACGCCAATAGATGCTATAATGAGACAGATTGAAAGATGGTATGATGCGGATGTTGTTTATCAGGATAGTGTAAATCTTCATATGAATGCCACTATCGACAGAAATGTTCCGGTAACAAGACTGCTGCGCCTACTTGAAGAAACAAACCAGGTTCATTTTAAGATTGATGGTAAAAAAATTATAGTCATGAAATAGTTTCTCATGTTAGCCCGGCAATAAAAATGGCCAGTGGCGCTACGAACGCTATCTGGCCTGTGCCTGGGTTAACCCGATAAATAAAGTCTGGTCGACTCCTTATTGTTTAACCCAAACAAATCAAAGCTATGCAACTGCTTTTGAACCGCAAAGTCCGTTTCTATTGGAAACGGCGAAAGCCATTAAACCTAAAAATCCTTCTTGCTATGAGGATGCTATGTGCTCTTTTATTGTCAGCTTCTCTTCAAATTGCCGCAAGAGGGTACTCGCAGGGAATTTCTATATCCCTTAAAAATGCTCCGTTAGAAAAACTCTTTAAGCTTATAGAGCAGCAAACTAATATCCGGTTTGTTTATAGCGACGAAGCGCTGGCACAATCCAGGCCAATCACGATTGAAGTAAAAAGCGAAACCCTTGAAAACGTTTTAAAACTCTCCTTTGCCAATCAATCTCTTACTTACTCCATTGATCAAAAATTTATAATTATCAAAGTTGCTGAGAAAAAGGGAATCATTGATTTGAAAGGAATAGTAGTAAATGAGAATGGTGAACCCGTAGAGGGAGCTAGCGTGGTCATTAAAGGCACACAAAGGGGAACAACAACAAATAGTAATGGGCAGTTTGAATTAAAAGAGATTGACGAAAATGCCTTCCTGGTAATTACGGGCGTGAGTATTGAATCTCTAGAAATAAAAGTTGCCGGCCAATCAAATGTTTTTATTAGGACGGTAACAAAAATATCAGAACAAAGAGAGGTTATTCTGAATGTTGGTTATTATAAAACTACGGACCGGTTAAAAACCGGAGATATTAGCAGAATCAGTGGCGAAACAATAGAAAAACAGCCAGTCTCCAATCCTTTGGCTGCTTTGGAAGGTCGCGTACCGGGCCTTTTTATACAACAAGTTAATGGAATTCCTGGGGGTGCTTTCAATATCCAGATCCTGGGTCAAAATAGTCTAAGATATCTCGCTGGTAATAATGGAAATCTTCCTTTATTCATTGTCGATGGAGTTCCATTCACCTCCGCATCCATCAGTACTTCCTTTACAAGCGGAATAATCAGAGGAGGTAACCCATTAAATTCTATTAATTCTTCAGATATTGAAAGCATTGAGATTTTAAAAGATGCCGATGCTACAGCAATTTATGGCTCGCGCGGTGCAAATGGGATAGTATTAATAACGACAAAAAAAGGTAAGGCCGGAAAAACAAAATTTAATGCAAATATCCAAACTGGCATCGCTAAAATAACCCGCAAAATGGACCTGTTGAATACTCAACAGTATCTTCTTATGCGACATGAGGCCTTTAAAAATGATGGAACAACTCCGGGATCGTCCGATTATGACATAAACGGAACTTGGGATACCACACGGTATACGGATTGGCAAAAGGAGTTGATCGGCGGTACTGCACATATTACTGATGTGCAAGTTTCGTTTTCCGGTGGCAACACCAATGTCCAATTTTTTATTGGAGGAAATTACCGTAAAGAAACAACCGTTTTTCCTGGAAATTTCGGAGATCAAAAAGCTTCAACACATCTCAGCCTGACCAACATTTCAGATAATAAGAGGTTTAACTTGACATTTTCTGCAAGCTATTTATCGGATAACAATAATTTACCACAAACTGATCTTTCATCCTATGCATTATCCCTTCCTCCGGATGCACCATCCGCCTTTGATGGAAATGGCGGCCTGAACTGGCCTTCAGGGTTTGATAATCCTTATGCCTATCTTAAACAAAGGTATAAGGGAGATATAAATAATCTGATTGCAAATGCTCTTATAGGATATGTTTTAATTCCTAGTTTGCAATTAAAGGCAAATTTTGGATATTCAAAAACTGAAACGAATGAAAAAAATATTTCACCCCTCAGTTCCTTTAACCCTGCCTATGGAGCTACTTCAGGAAATTCCAGATTCGGTAAAACGAATATAAAGAACTGGATTGCCGAACCCCAAGCAGAATATAAAACAAATATTTTCGGAGGTAATCTAACTGCATTATTAGGCACTAGTTTTCAGGAGGAGATAAGACAAGACGAAGTGCTGGATGCAAGTGGATTTAGCACTGATGAATTATTAGAAAATTTGGGCGCTGCCTCAAAAGTTACTGTTCGGTTTACCAATTACACTTTGTATCGTTACAATGGAGTTTTTGGCAGAATTAATTATAATAAGAATGATAAATATTTAATCAATCTAACTGCTCGCCGTGATGGATCAAGTCGATTTGGGCCAAGAAAACAATTTGCAAACTTCGGAGCAATCGGTACAGGATGGATTTTTTCGAACGAAAAATTCGTTAAAGATAATTTTCTATTTTTGAGCTATGGCAAATTGCGCTTCAGCTATGGCGCAATGGGAAGTGATCAAATTCCCGATTATGGTTTTTTAGATACTTATACCCCAACCTCATTACCATATCAGGGCAATAGTATTATCCCTACCCGTTTAGCCAATTCCGATTACTCATGGGAAAAGACCAGAAAATTAGAATTAGGGCTTGAAATTGGTCTTTTAAAGGACCGGATTTTGTTTTCAACAAACTGGTATCGAAATCGGTCATCAAATCAACTAGTAGGATATCCATTGCCGCTAATCACAGGTTTTTCTTCAATCCAATACAATTTGCCGGCAGTTGTGGAAAATACTGGGTTAGAAATGCAACTAACTACAACCAACTTAGAGAAAGCAAAAATGTCCTGGACAACTTCAATAAATTTTACCATCCCGCAAAATAAATTAATCTCTTATCCAAATCTCGCTGCTTCGAGTTATGCAAATACTTATGAGGTTGGCAAAAGCCTATTTATCCAGAAACTATTCCATTATGTAAACGTAGACCCTCAAAATGGTATCTACGGATTTGAAAGTATAAGTAATAGAACGACTACTTCCATTCCAGACTATCCGGGTGATTTGAAAAGTTCAAAAAAAATTACACAGGACTATTACGGAGGTATTGAAAATAATTTTAAGTGGAAAGGCTGGCAGCTGAGTATACTGTTTCAAATGGCAAAACAAACTGGGTTTAATTATTGGTACGGAAGTTATATATCGCCTGGGATGATGATGAATCAACCCCGCATTGTATTACGTCGCTGGCAGAAACCTGGTGATCAAACAAACTTCGAGCAGTTTACCCAGGATTTTGGTTCGGCAGCATACAATTCATATAATGTTGGATTTAGCGACTATGCAATAAGCGACGCATCTTTTATTCGTCTTAAAAATTTATACGTATCTCATGTTATACCTGACAAATGGAAAAAAAATATGCACATTCAAAATGGAATATTTTATCTGGAAGGCCAAAATCTATTTACGATAACCAAATATTTAGGGTTAGATCCAGAAAGTCAAATTGTTGCTTATTTACCCCCTTTATGGATGTTAACGGGCGGCATTCAATTAACCTTTTAAATCAAACGGTATGGAACTTTTGTCTATAGGTACTCGTATTAAAATAATGATCAGAAAAGGTGTACACTTTAACAAAGAAATGGTGCGAAGAATTATCAACGGCGGGTTTTATAATTTGATTGCGTTATTAATCTTCCTATTGTTATCACAAACATCTTGTAAGAAATTTGTGACAATAGGACCTCCAAAAACGCAATTGACCAGTGCATCTGTATTTAGCACTGACGCTACAGCTATTGCTGCTATTAATGGAATATATAGTCAGATGATGGGCAAGTCCGGAAATTTTGCCCGTGGAGGAAATCAAAGCCTTAGTTTTTTCGCCGGATTATCTTCTGATGAACTAAAAAATTACTCGGCATCAGGTAATCAAATTCAATTTTACGATAACGCACTAACACCTACAAACACTTCAGTAGAGTCCTTTGTTTGGGTGCCCTTATATTCATATATATATCTAGCAAATTCCATTATCACAGGCTTGACAGATTCAAAAGACGTAACTGCATCAACTAAAAAACAAGTCGAAGGGGAAGCAAAATTCATTCGCGCCTTTTGCTATTTCTATCTTATAAATTTATTCGGCGATGTTCCTTTATTGACTTCAACAGACTATAAGATAACCTCAGTCGCCTCTCGTAGTGGAAAATCAGAAATATATCAACAGATTGTTACTGATTTAAAAGATGCTCAAAATCTTATGGCAAAGGATTACTCCTTCTCTAATGGTGAAAGGATTCGACCAAATAGCTACGCAGCAGGAGCATTATTAGCCAGAATTTACCTATTTATTGGGGACAATACAAATGCAGAAATTGAGTCTACAAGTATAATTAACAACATTAGTCAGTATAGTCTGTTACCCGACTTAGACGATGTATTCCTTAAAAATAGCAATGAAAGTATTTGGCAGTTGCTTCCTATAACCCCATCATTCAATACCCTCGAAGGAAATATTTTTATACTTACCAGTGCGCCAACGGACGCTGCCATGGATTCCAACCTCCTAAAGGCATTTGAATCAGGAGATAATAGAAGAATTAATTGGGTAGGTGTTATAAATGTTGGGGGAAATGCTTACTATTTCCCATATAAATACAAAGTAAAATCGTCAACAGACCTTACGGAATATTCTATGGTTCTTCGCCTGGCAGAACAATACCTAATTAGGGCTGAAGCTAGAGCTCACCAAGATAATCTCACAGGAGCGCAAGATGATCTCAATATTATTCGCAATCGTGCTGGATTACCCAATGCTGCTGCAAACAATAAAAAATCCCTTCTTTTAGCTATACTACACGAAAGACAGGTTGAGTTATTTACAGAATGGGGTCATCGTTGGCTGGATGTCAAAAGAACCGGACTGGCTGACTCAATATTTACCTCTGAAAAAGGAACCAGTTGGAAATCGACAAATGCGTTATACCCAATTCCTCAATATGAGATTCAGAATGACCCAAACCTTTCACAAAATCCAGGATACTAAATGAGTTTAATAATTTGCTAAGGATACATTATGTTTTGCTTCTAAACTTATTTTATGAGAAGAATTATGAAATTATTATTCCTCGTTTATTTTATTTTCCAAATTGAAACGTCTGTCGATGCTCAGATTAAAGATTTTAAAAAAAAGAACGTAAATCCAAAAACACTTTCTTCCCAAAAAATAGCAGCACTTAAAATTGGCGATCAAATACCTATAGTCATACTTGATAATCTCATAAACTATTCCTCAAAAAAAGTCAAATTATCTGATTTTGATAATAAGAAATTACTCATAATTGATTTTTGGAATACAAGGTGTATCGCTTGTATCGAAGCATTTCCGAAGTTAATGTCTTTGCAAAAGGAGTTTAAAGAGAAATTACAAATTTTATTAGTCAGTGATGAATCAATTTCAACTGTCCAAGCCTTTTTAAAGAAAAGACACCAATTAGCCGATTTATTGATGACGTTACCGATAGTTTGTTCAGATAAAATCTTGCAAAAATTATTTAAACATGAGTCTTGCCCGCATTGTGTATGGATTGATGAACTTGGTGTAGTGAAGTATATAACCTATAGCTTTGATGTGGGCAAAAAAAATATAACAGCAGTTTTAAATAATGAACCTGTTGCAATGAGTTTAAAAGATGATTATGATGAAGTTCCCTACGATCCTGTAAAACCATTATTTATAAAAAGCTATGCTGGAGATGGCGAACAATTACTATGGTACACTGCTCTATCAAGAAATATTAAGGGAATGCCCGAGGTATTTGGAATTGCTAAAGATACAGACAGGTCAATAGCGCTTATCTATAATTTCCCGATTAAAGCCATTTATCAGTTTGCATATAATGATATTCCCGCTAAAGGATGTTATGTACCGGATAATAGAACCATTTTACAAGTTAAGGATACAAGTAAATATGTCTGGGAAATAGATAGCGTTTTTCAATGGAACAATCGTTGGTGTTACCAATTAATAACGCCAACAATGCCAGATACTCAATTGATAAAGATTATGCAAACTGACATTCAAAGATATTTTCATTTAACCGCGAAAATGGAAAAAAGAAAAACAATGTGTTGGGTGCTAACTGCTGAAGATACTCTGCTAATTAAATCAATGGGGGGCAAAATAGTTAATGATTTTAATATAAAAAACTTCAAACTGACAATAGTAAATGAGCCAATTATCGAAATGCGTATTCGTTTTATTTATCATCTTTTAGGACGCTCTCCTTTTCCTTTTGTAGATGAGACGAGGTTTTCAGGAAATGTGGACATTACATTAGAGAACATAAATATGAATGATACAGACTCAATAATAAAATCTTTAAAAAAATATAAAATGAACTTACACTTAGAAGAACGGAATGTTGACATGCTTGTAATTAAAGATTGCGATTAGGTTAGGTTCGAGTAACTGAATTCAAAAATATTATACCATCTTTTGAATATATATCTACATTAATTTAGAAGGAAATTTGAAAAGATGAAAGATGGCTGCCCTGCAAAATAAATAATCTATTCGCGCTAATATTGAAACAACTAATTTTTTTTCTTTCAAAATCAGCAATATAGAAACTATAAAGATATCTCCGTTTCTTTAAAGAATAGACATCTATTGTCGAGCCTTTATCAAACCAGGTAATATCTTCATTATTTGCGCGTATTCCTGAATAAACAAAAAGATTGTCGTTATAAATGCAACTTTGTTTATTAACATATAAAGGAGGTGCTGCAAAAGTTTGAACTTTTGGAGAAAGATTAGCTATTTTGATCTTTGCTATCGTGTTAGTATCAATGGTTCTACTTTCATAAATTAAACTCAAATTAGTATCAAGGCAAACAAAGCTATTTTGAAAATTGTAAACATAGACGATATATCCCCGTTTTCTGTCGTACTGTAATGTGCCCTCCGTGCATAAGATGCCATCAACTTGTTTGTTAAGTTTATATTGAAAGGAATTTAACGATGAAATCTTGGAATTAAGTTTAACCAAAATATTTGATTGCAATTTTTGATTAAAGATTCGTAGAATATATGAACTTTCGGAAATAGGAATTCCCTTATTAAAATAAAATGTGTCCTTTGAATTATTATTTAAATCAAAAGTAAGTGAAGATCCGTGCAAAATATATGGTGACACTCCTTCCATAATATAAATAATTGAAGAATCAATTGATACTGTTGCCGACTGTTGGAGAATTTTGACATTATTTGGAATATGAAGCGTTACCCTATGCACTGTTTTTAAGTTGTGATCAACAATTAGTAATTCGTTGGCTGTAGAATAGTTACTGAGAAAGATATTTTCTTGAGTAATGCCTGAGATATAAAACGATTCAGAACCGATGTTTATTTGCTTTAAATCTGAAGTTGGGTGTGGGAAAAAACGTCTTACAAAGCCATTATTTTGAAAATGTGGTCTAAGTGAAATAAGATATAAACTTGTTATTATTGTGATACTAAAAATAAAGCATCCCATAATCCAAAACAATTTTTTATTCACGCTGGCCATAGTTGAATAGTAACTATAATTAATTTGGAAGAAAAGATTGGCGATCTGTGCTCGCCAATCTTAATACCGAATTACGGACGCTTTTCAAGTTTTGTTTGGCAATTTGTATCACTTAGATTATACTGAACGGTGGCACAGTCAGCGGAACCAGTGGCTGTACAATCGCCCATAATTGCAGTGCAGCTCGAATCTCTTCGATTATTAACAAAAGAGTGAGCACTAATTTGCGTGGCAATAGCGCAAGTAATTGATAATATAAAAGCACTTAATAAAAGCTTTTTCTTCATAATAAACGATTTAATATTTGTAAAACAATTTTGCCTACTCTTTTCTACAGGTTTTCGGCTTGTCCTGCATTATTGCAATAAGAAGTTTGATATCATCTCAAAGGGGTCTGTTAGAACCACTTAATTAATTTCTAAGGGAGAAATTTCTTTTTCCATTTTGTTACTATGAATTAAAATACCGGTCAATGTTATTAAAACAAAAATTATATTGAAAACGAGGTGTTGATTCCAGTTCATCTTTGTCAAGACACCGCCGCAAGAACAAGGAATATAGTCACTAAACCTTGTGATCGCGACAACGTAACTGCTAAACATAACCATTAGCGTAAGGGAGGCGTATAGTCCTAAAAGTCTGGTCTTTGAAAATAAGAGCAATAATGAAACAATTATTTCAATTGGAGGGACAAGCCAGGCTATCCAACCGGCAAAAGACGTAAGAAGAGGAGATTGACCAAGCTGAACCTGAAATTTCTGATAATCTAAAAGCTTACTGGTAGCTGCATATACAAAGAGAAATATCAGGAGGGCTGAAATAATCTCGGTTAAACGGGTTTTGAAGATCGCATACTTCATAGTGCAGTTATAAGGCACTATAAAGTTCTTTTATATTCCAATCCATTTTTTTCAAAGTTGTTTGCAGGACTATATAAAAGTTTTGCGAACGGTATTATTTACGTCTGAGTGATCCGGGAGTAACACCAAATTGCCTGCGAAATGCAGTAATAAAGTTTGTTGAGAGAGGATAGCCAATCATTTTGCAAATTTCTTTGATCGGTTTATTTGTAGTGTAGATGAGTTCTTTTGCATACAGCATTTTTCTATCCAACAACCATTCAAAGATCCCCGTGTTAAAGTATTGACGGAAACCCGTTTTCAGTTTATAAACATTCAAAGCAACCTGTTTAGAAAGTGATTTAATTGAGGGAGGTTTTTTTGAAACATAGTCTTCCAAAATTGTTCTTGCCTGATGGATCTTTCCGATTTCCCATGGAGTAAAAAACTGTTCTGTTGCTTTTCTTTTATAGGCATTCTCCAGGATTTGAAAAAGCAACTCACGCACCTTAAGGTCAAAATAAAATTGCATGGTGGATTCATCAAAAGGACAATTCAATAACTGGTTGGTGATCTCTTTCATGCCTGGCAAACTCCAGCATGTTTTATCACGGACTACCATCCCGGGAGTAGCATCCAGGACAGCTTTTAATTCAGGAAAAAATGGTAAAAGCTCATGCAAGAGTTTGGGTGAATAAAAAATGTCAATAGCGCGGTATTCAACATTCTTTTCGAATCTAATCTTACACGTTGACGGCTCAGTGAAGAAACAGGCATACTGGTCCTGGCGAATATGCAATTTTCCTATTGAACTGATTTCTTTCCTCAACCCGTTTTTCAACATGAAATAACTGTACAATCCCCGGTTTTGAATATGCCCTTTGGCAGTTACCCTTTTTAAGAACGTGCCAATGATAAACCTGATCGAATACTCTTCGCCGCTGAATTCCTGGACAACCATATCTGCAAGGTCTGTTTTGGCCGAAACAGCAATTGATCCTCGAAGAATGGGGCCCGAATAATCAGGAGGTAAGCCAGGGTGGAATACCAGCAGGCCATTGTTTGCTAAGGTTAGTTCGATTGCCATTAGGATTGGTTTAATGCCTTCCAAAACCGATAAACCAAGCTACTACTTATAAACCTAAACAGGCTTTTGCATAGGACCGAGGTGGTTAATAGAAGTAATCTCAAATTTAATATTTCTAACTCAAAGGCAAAATGACACCCTGCGACAAATCAAATGATATCGTCCCGTATATGGCGATCTGGTATAAAAATCAGAGCTTCTTCTAAAATTTGTAAAGGAATTTCAAGAAAAAATCCCGATCTCAAAACTTTTATTACCTCCCGCAATATTCTATAGAAAGTAGGCAGACCCGGGGAATATTTCCAGTCAGTCTAAAACTGCAATCAAATTTTGGTCATAGACTTTACCGAATATTTTATGTCCGCCCGGGGTCTTGCCGGCATATCACATGCTGGTACTTCAAAGCCCTGTTAGGCAGACCCCGGGAATAGTTCTAATCGGTCTGAA
>Ga0193726_1001397_pt1 | contig 19154 bp, 13 predicted proteins | sample H2c1metaG_FD_144928 | JGI IMG/M metagenome (GOLD analysis project Ga0193726, IMG submission 144928) | Soil microbial communities from a riparian zone of the East river system, Colorado, United States - H2c1 | ecosystem: Environmental > Terrestrial > Soil > Riparian zone | place: USA: East River... | reverse complement strand
GGCCCCAATAGCTGGGGTCTTACAGCAAGTTATTCTGTGAAAGGATATGCTGCCCACGCACCGGGACAGGACGGGGACCTTGGAGTAATATCACCGACTGCAGCGCTTTCATCAATGCCTTATACCCCGGAATATTCCATGAATGCCTTGCGCCATTGGTACAATGACATGAAAGATAATATTTGGGGGCTCTATGGATTTTATGATGCCTTTAGTGAAACTGATAATTGGTACCCTAAACGATACCTGGCCATTGACCAGGGTCCTATTGTAGTGATGATCGAAAATTATCGGAGTGGCTTGCTGTGGAATTTATTTATGAGTTGCCCCGAAATACAGGATGGATTAAAAAAACTTGGATTTCAAAGTCCGTATTTAAAATAATGAAAATTTTTTTTCATATTTTTTTAGTTGCCCTCATCTTTTCTTTACCTGCTCGTTCAATTGGACAAGGAGTAGGAGGGGCAATCATCAACGTTACATTTGGAGAAGGCAAGACAAACCCCGGGCCTCCTTTACCCAGTAAAAATACAAGCTTTAATTATTCTCCCGATTCCTGCGCAGTACCTGGATCTTATACCATCACCAATAATATGTACAGATGCCCGGCAAACAGATTTGGCAGGTCCATTGATAACACGCCGGCAAGTGACTATGGCTATGCGATGATTGTTAATGATACTCCGAGTGCGGTGAGTAGAATATTGTATATCGATACATTAAGGGAAGCACTTTGCAGCGGAACACAATATGAATTTTCGGCCTATTTAATAAATGCATCTATACCGGGGTATTGCCCCACATTTAATATTCATAACCCAAAATTCACATTTAAGGTTGAAACCACTTCAGGCATATTAATAGCATCTTCAAATACAGGGCCTATGTCTTACGACTACAGTCCGCCGGGTACCCCTACTGCAAAGTTCCATTTTTATGGTGTGAGTTTTTATCCACCACCTGGTGTTACCGATCTTGTTTTGAAAATAGAAGACGATCCTTCTGGTTATACACCTTGCGGATATTCATTTGCCATGGATGATATACAACTCACTTCATTGGGTCCGGTTGCGCAGATAGCTTTTTCGGACGCGATTGGAGTTGAATTGGTAAGGTCTGTTTGCTACCAGGATAACAAAACTATTTCCATGACCGGCAGTGTGGGCGCATTTTATCCAAATACTGTGCTGCAATGGGAACAAAGCTCGGACCAGGGCAGTACGTGGACTGATATTCCTGGTGCTACTTCTTCAAATTTTTCGGACGTTTTCTCAACCCCGGGCACTTTTTTAATCAGGATGGGTGCAGGTGATGCTTCGAATATTTCAAACCCGAATTGCAGGGTCGTTTCCAATAGTTTAAAAATACAGGTAGAGGGCGCCCCAACCGATTATACCGTCACGAGTAATTCTCCCGTGTGTTCCGGCAGCGACCTGATTTTTAATGCAACCGGGGGTGCCTCTTATGAGTGGACGGGCCCCAATGGATTTTTTGATAATGTTTATTATGCCCATATTTTCAATTCCGTATTAGCAGATAGTGGAATGTATTATGTAGATATAATTTCACCCGGGGGATGTCGCGCGAAGGATAGCATTTATGTAAGGGTCATTGGCGCAGATGTAAAATTAAACGCGTCGCCTGATACTTCTATCTGCAGAGGAAATTCAGTACAACTAATTTCAAGCGTGGATCCGGATTATACCTATTCCTGGTCACCCGCTGATGGTTTGTCAAGCACCACTGTGAGTAATCCAATCGCCACTCCGAAAGCAACTACCACCTATACTGTCTCTATAACTATTTCTGATGCGTGTGTTGACTCGGCGAGTGTACAGGTGATTCTCAAAAATCCTACGCCTGCAAAAGCAGTTATTGCTGGCCCTGATTACCTGTGCCGATCTTATGATTCTGCTTCATTCAGAGATCTCAGTACCGGGGATATAAAAATGTGGAACTGGAATTTTGGCAATGGAAAGACAGATTCAACAAAAACCCCACCTCAACAGTTTTATTCAATAAATGATAATAATACCAGTTATAGAGTAGGGCTGATCGTAACCGATGCTGCGGGTTGCAGTGATACTGGGTACCATCTTATTAAAGTAGTGGATAATTGTTACATAGCGGTACCAACGGCTTTCACGCCAAATGGTGATGGTTTAAATGATTTTCTCTATCCTTTAAATGCATACAAAGCTTCAAATCTTTTATTTAGTATCTATAACAGAAGCGGAGAATTAATTTTTCAAACAAGGGATTGGACAAAGAAGTGGGATGGTAACGTGAGGGGAATTCCGCAGGCAAGCGGGGTGTATGTCTGGATGCTGGAGTACACGGATGCTAGAGGAAAAAAGATATCCCTGAAAGGAACAACAGCCTTATTAAGATAATAAGATAAATAGAATGGATTCTTTAGTTCACGACATCACGCTACACGGCTATGCCTTACTCAGGAACGTTTTCCTGTAAGCCATGGGATTCATTTGATACTGGTTCAAAAACTGGCGATTAAAATTAGAAACATTATTATACCCGCACTCATAACAGACCTCCGTAATCGGCATATCATCCTCCACTAATAATTTAGCTGCCTTTTGTAATCGAAGCTCCTGGACAAATCCTGAAAAAGTTTTTCTCGTCCTAAGTGAAAAGAAACGGGAAAAAGCATTTTCATTCATCTGGGCAATTTGCGCTGCCTCTGATAATCGTATATTTTTTTCAAAGTTTGTTGTGATCCAGTCAAAGACATTGCATAATCTCTTGGATTCTTTTTCATTATAGCCTATATGGTTAGCCTTTGTAATAAGCAACGATTTTTTTGATTCTGCAAGCTCCATTAATATTTCAACCAGGCAAACCCAACGCTTCAGCCCTGATAAGGAGACAATATCCACCAATTTCTTACCTACTCTTTTTTGTGTCTCACCAAAAATATCTAATCCGAACAATGACTGCTCGAATAGTTTGCTCAAAATGCGCGTCTCCGGCAATTGCAAAAAATCATTGCCCAAAGATGTTTCCGTAAAATGAATCACAATTGATTTTGCCCTGAGTTCTGAGTTTTCTTCATAGTATTTTTCATCATTCCGGTAAGTATGTGGAATGTTTGGGCCCAGGAAGGCAAGGTTGCCCGGGTGGAAATCAGAAATGTGATCCCCTATAAAACGCTTGCCCGTACTTTCTGTTACCATCACTATTTCATACTCAGGGTGATAGTGCCATGGAGTAGGATAATAATTGTAGTCAAAATATTTTACAACAAAGGAATGATCCTTTTCTTTCGGCAGATGTTCCAGGGCAGGCTTCATATTCCAAATGATTGTTTTATGCACTGAAATTATTCAAAATATAGTTGATTTTGCTAAAAAAGTATAGGTTTCTTTTGGTAAAATGGTAGTTTCCTTTTCCCGCTGCATTTAGTTTTGATAGTAAGAACCTGGCTGGCTTTTATGTCTTTTTCAGCGCGGAATTGAGTAGTACTCTAACCAAAATGCTTCACGATTTAAAAACTGCTATATGAAAAAACGAATCACTACCTCGCTTACGAGGGTAATGTTATTTATTGTCCCCCTGTTTTTACAAAATTTTACTCTTGCCTCCAATAACATCCACGGCAATCCGGGTTCACTGGCAGGCATCGCCTCGATTGGCTTTAATCCATCAGGCCCCGATTTTTTCTATGTGAATGATGGAACCAATGACATTGTGGTAAAAGGGACCGTAAAAGATCCGGAAGGAAATCCTTTACCAGGAGCCACAGTAATTGAGAAAGGTACCTCCAACCGTGTAATTGCCGACAGCCGCGGGGAATTTACTATTACCGTCAAAAAAGAAGGCGCCCTTCTTATTATTTCTTATGTAGGATTTGACGGATTGGAAATACCCGTAACCTCCGGAAAGGAAATGGGTATTACTTTAATGCGCCAGGATAAAACTTCTATCGAAGTAGTGGTTACCGCCCTGGGTATCAGGAAGGAAAAAAATAAAGTATCCTACGCTACGCAGGAAGTAAAAGGCACCGCTTTGGAAAAAGCCCCTGAACCAAATGTTGCAGAAAATCTGATAGGGAAAGTTGCCGGACTTAACATTCTTGCAAAAACAAACCTTTTCGAAAATCCTGAGATCTATTTACGAGGAAACCCAACACTGGTGGTAATAGATGGTGTGCCTACTGACAAGGACAATTTTGATTTCTGGAGTTTGAATTCAAATGATATTGAAAGCATCAATGTTTTGAAAGGAACTGGCGCTGCTGCGTTGTACGGTTCCCTGGGTATTAACGGAGCCATCATGATCACGACCAAAAAAGGAAAGGCAGGAGCAAAGGGAGTTGAAGTAAGTTACAATTCAACGACGCAGTTCCAGGCAGGTTATTTAAGGATCCCAAAAACCCAGGACCAGTATGGAATGGGTTGGAGCGGATATTTTGCATTTGTTGATGGTAAAGGTGGTGGAGGATGGTATGATGACTATGGTTACGTGTGGGGACCAAAACTAAATGTAAAAAATAGCAGCAATCCCAGTGGTTATGAAGAATACCCACAATACAATAGTCCATATGATCCTAATACATTGTACACATTTACGCAGGCAGGATTTTCGGATCAAAGCCATTACAAACCACTGCCTGCAATAACGAGGGGAAAAGATAATCTGAAGAATTTTTTAAATAATGAATTTCTGACAACCCAGAATATTTCCATTTCCGGAAAGAATGAAAATGCTGACTATCGCATTTCCGTTTCTCAAATGTATCAGAAAGGTCAAGTGCCAAATACCAAACTCAATTCCACTACGGTAAGTCTTTCAGGCGGGTTGAAAGTAAATGATAAATTGAAACTGGAATCCGTTCTTACTTACAACAAACAGTACACACCCAACTATCCGCAGACAGGATATGGGGCCAACAATTTTTTCTACAATATTCTTTTATGGATGGGACCTGATGTGGACATAAGGGATCTGAAAAATTATTGGCAGCCTGGTGGTGGTCGCCCGGATGGAAGCAATTTTATTCCTTATGGCGTAAAGAATGTTCAGCAGTTTAATTATAACTATACATGGTACAACAATCCATGGTATGTAGCCAATGAAGCCCTGAACGGTTATAATAATGATGTAATCACTGGCCAGGTAAGTGCCACCTATGATTTTACAAAGGATCTTTCATTCTTTGTTCGCAGTGGAGTTATAACAAATAATGCCTTATCCACTTTGAAAACTCCAAAAAGTTATATCTATTATGGCAATGGAGAATTTGATGGCAACTATAGTGAAAGGAGGCAGGATAATTTTCAAATTGTTTCAGACGCCCTTTTGACTTATAAGAAAACATTTTTGAATGATTTTCATGGTACCATTTCAGGAGGTGCGAGCAGCAGGTTTAATTCAAACAGCTATCTTTTTTCAGAAACAACCGGCTTAAATGTTCCGGCAGACTATAACCTCGATAATACTATTGGGTCAGTAACTACAACAAACCAGAAGGCCGAAAGAATGGTAAACAGTGTATTTGGATACCTTGATGCGGATTATAAACAAAAGGTTTTTGTGGGGGTAACTGGTAGAAATGATATTACTTCCACACTTCAAAGGCCTAATAATTCTTATTTCTATCCCTCGGCTTCACTAGGCATTCTGCCATCGTCTATTTTCAAGCTGCCCGCATTTGTTTCTTTTGCGAAACTCAGGGGATCATGGGCCAAAGTATCTACTGATAATATTCAGATCGGGGATATTTACAGGAACTGGTATGCTACCCTTCCTGTATATCAAACCGGTCCCCGCTGGAATGGTACCAATGCGTCGCTAAATTTACCGGGCACCTTGATTCAAAAAGGGATAAAACCGAATACCACTTTATCCCAGGAATATGGAACGGAACTTAGATTTCTGAAAAACAGGCTGGGAGTTGATTTTACTTACTTCACTTATATCGATAAGGATTTTGCCATCACGGCCCCTGTTTCTACGGCCTCTGGTTATGATTATCAATTGGTCAATGGGGATAAGATAAACCGTAAGGGGGTGGAACTTGTAGTAACGGGCACCCCTGTGAAAACAAAAGATATAAAATGGGATATTTCTGCTAACTATAGCGAGGTGCACAGTTTTGTAAAAGAATATTATGGTGGTGATAGTATTCGCAATGGTATTAAAGTGGGAGAAAGGACTGATGTGTTTCGTGATTGGGATTGGCAACGAAGCCCGGATGGACAAATTGTATATGGATCGAATGGATTTCCTCAATATATAGATCACCAGGTGAATATTGGTCATACCGACCCCGATTTCATTTTTGGAATCACAAACAACCTGTCTTATAAAAATTTCAGCTTGAGTTTTTCTTTTGATGGCCGCATCGGGGGTATAATGTACAATGGATTGGAACAAAAGTTATACGAAGGAGGCATGAATCCGGCAACCGCTAATTCTTACCGGGACGATGCCTATCTCGGAAACAAAACTTATGTAGGCAAGGGAGTGGTGGCTACTTCTGGAAGTGTTCAATATGACATCCAGGGAAAAATAGTTTCTGACGATAGGAAATTTGCACCCAATACAACGGCAGTAAACTATATCGATTGGGTCTTCGCTACTTATGTAAATGGAATCCCCGGAGCCGATATATATAAAAGGTCATTTGTAAAATTGAGAGAAGTGGTTATCTCTTACAACACAAACCCAGGATTGCTGAAAAAAACTCCTTTTAGTTCTGCAAGTATTTCTGTTACCGGAAGAAATCTATGGTTATCTACCAAGGTGCCATTCATGGATCCGGATGGTTATTCCGGCCTTACGCTTGCCGAACCAACCTACAGGAATATTGGAGTAAACATCAATCTTAAGTTCAAATAATAACCACTTTTAAAAATATTATTATGAAACAACTAATAGTATATAAATATATCGTTGGGTTTGCGTTTATCCTTTTAGGATTCAGTTCGTGTAAAAAATACAGCGATTTTCAAACGAACCCCAACCTGCCTTCTACGGCAACACCTGCATTGCTTCTTACAGGCATTTCTTACAGCATTTTTTATTATGATAATACATCTGCAGCCTTTGCATCTCGCCAACTTACTTATTATGAAAGGGGAAATTCAAACCAGGATTATAGCTGGACAGAAGGCAGTTTTGGCAACTATGATGTATTGAGACAAGTAATGCAAATGGATTCACTTGCAGTACAAAGCGGGCAGCAACAATATCTCGGCCTTACTAAATTCTTCCGCGCTCTGCTATTCAGTCAGATGACGGAAGTGTTTGGGGATATTCCTTATTCAAAGGCTTTGCAGGCTGTTTCCGGCAATTACAAGCCGGAATATGACGACCAGGAATCGGTATATAAAGGATTATTGCAGGAATTGGACGATGCAAACAATTTACTGGACGACAGCAAAGGGAAAATAAATGGAGACATTATTTATGGAGGCGCTGCGAGTCAATGGAAAAAATTAGTGAACGCTTTTAAATTGAGATTATTGATCCACCTGAGTAAAAAAGAATCTGATGCCAATTTGAATATTAAAACGCAGTTCCAGAATATTATCAGTAATCCGGGCAAGTATCCCTTATTTACAAGTAATGACGATAATGCCCAGTTGGTATTTAATTCGAGCTCACAGAATAATTACTACCCGGATTATGGATACTTATCGCTGAGTACTGCGGTAAGCCTGGAAAAAGGATTGGCAACTATATTAAAAGATCGTAGTGATCCACGACTGTTTGAATTTGCAGAACCGGTGAGTGGATCTCCCGCAGGTGTTTTTAGCAGTTATAATGGAGTTGATGCCGGCCTTACGATCGGTGATCAGCAAACCACTTCATCAAACGCATCCCGGATAAAATCCCGTTATTATGATGACAAGATCAATGAACCCTGGATATTGATGGGATATGCAGAACAGGAATTTTTAATTGCTGAGGCTATTACCGGCTCCATGAAATTTTATGGTGTCGATGATGCTGACATTACAACCTATCTTGCCGGGCCAATGGTATCATTCAATAGCGGAACAGCGCTTAACCAAATTGCAATACAGAAATATATTTCGCTATTTATGAACAGTGGATGGGAAGCCTTTACAGAACAAAGGAGAACAGGAATTCCTACACTGGATGTAGGGCCAGGTACTTATAACAATGGAGTGGTTCCAAAAAGATGGTTATATCCATTAAGTGAATATGATTATAATTCAGGTAATCTTGAAGATGCATTACAAAAACAATTTGGCGGGAACGATGATGTAAACAATGTGATGTGGCTTCTGCAATGATTAAGTACAGGTATTGTTTTTAGTAAATGAAAAGGAATGCAATGAAATTGATCTTTGTTTCATTGCTGATTTTGGGATTGTGCGGGAATCATCTTGCAGCACAAAAAACAAAAAAGGCAATCTTTGTTATCGCTGATGGCATACCCGCGGACGTCATTGAAAGATTGAATCCGGCTGCCTTAAGCGCAATAGGGAAAGAGGGTGGTTATGCAAGGGCATTTGTAGGTGGCGAAAAAGGCGGTTATTCGCAAACCCCAACTATTTCTGCTGTTGGTTACAACAGCCTGCTTACGGGTACGTGGGTAAATAAACATAATGTGCGGGGCAATGACATTGTAGCTCCGGATTATTTTTATTGGAATATCTTTCGTTTGTTTAAAGGCGAATACCCCGAAAAGAAAACGGCGGTCTTTTCCACGTGGCTTGATAACCGGACAAAACTTGTAGGCAGCGAATCAAAAGAAGCAGGTAATCTGCAACCTGATTATTATCTCGATGGTTTGGAATGGGATACTGCCCGGTATCCACATGATACAGCTGGTTATTTTTATCATCTCATTGACGAAACCGTAACAGACACTGCCGCAGCGTATATAAAAAAGGTAGCACCGGACCTCACTTGGTTGTACCTGGAATATACCGACGAAATGGGTCATCGTCATGGGAACAGTACAAAATTTGACGATGCTGTAATGATGATGGATAAACAAATCGGGAAGATATGGGAGGCAATTCAGTATCGTAAGAAAAATTTTAATGAAGAATGGATTATTTATATCACAACGGATCATGGCCGCGGGGTTACCGGGTATGGACATGGTGGGCAGAGCGATCGGGAAAGGGCTACCTGGATCGTAACGAATGCAAAAGGATTGAATGAGAGATTCAAAAAACAAGAGGCCGGCATTGTTGATATAATGCCGTCAATCGCATCTTTCCTCGGAGTGAATATCCCAAGAGAAAAGCTGGTAGAAATAGACGGCGTCCCATTGACAGGAAAGCTTTCCGCGACGGACGCAAGTGCGGATCTTAAAGAGAATAATATAGAAGTAAAATGGCAGGTGATCCATAAAGAAGGAAAAGCAAAAATATGGCTCTCAACGACCAATAATTTCAAGACGGGTGGTCATGATGATTACAAGATGGTAACAGAAGTTCCGGTAGCAGATGGAGGAGTGAATATTGATGTAAAGCAGATACCTTCCCATTTTTATAAAATAGTTATCGAAATGCCCTACAATTTTTTGAACAGGTGGGTGATCGTAAAGAATTAGAAGAATCGACTTTTAAAAAATAACCAACATGTTTCGTAATATTATCCTGGTAATATTCATCCTTGTTTTTCCCGTAACCATACTGGCACAGAAGAATCGATCCGCAAATGGGTATCCTAACGCAGTAACTCCTGTTGGGGTCATAAAAGATCTTTCAGACTCAGCCTTGCTTGATGTAGTGCAGCGGCAGACTTTCAGGTTCTTCTGGAATTTTGCGCACCCAATCAGTGGCCTGGCAAGGGAAAGAGACAATACTGTAAAAGCAAATTATTATTGGGATTATATCAATGAAGCTTATGACGAACCCAATTTCAGCAAGGGAACATTCGGTCCCGAGTCATGTGCCATCGGCGGAACGGGGTTTGGAATTTTATCAACGATTGTAGCTGTCAACCGTGGATGGATCGGAAAAGATACGGCACTGAAACGCCTTGTCAAGATTGTTGATTTTTTAATAAAGGCAGATTGTTTTCACGGCATCTATCCCCACTTTATGAATGGTGCTACAGGGAAAACAATACCATTCGGCAGACTCGACGATGGCGCTGACCTTGTAGAGACTTCCTATTTATTTATGGGACTTTTGAGTGCAAAGGAATATTTTAATGGCAGCACACCTTTGGAAAAATACTTCAGGAGCCGGGTGGAACAAATGTGGAGTGTTGCTGACTGGAACTGGCACAGTAAGGGAGAAAGTAAATTTTTATACTGGCATTGGAGCCCATCCAATGATTTTGATATGAACTTTCCTGTTTATGGCTGGGATGAATGCCTGATCACTTATATTATATCTGCTTCTTCACCTTATCATTCGATCTCAAAAGAATTGTATCAAAATTCCTGGGTGAAAAGTGCAAGCTGGTTAAATGGCAAATCTTATTATGGAATCAAACTTCCGCTGGGGAATTATGAAAAAGGCGGACCCTTATTTTTTGAACAATACACCTTTATGGGAATCGACCCAAATGGTTTGAAAGACGATAACGGGATTGATTATGCGGAACAAACAAAAAATCACACCCTCATTAATCGAGCCTATTGCATCGAGAATCCCAAAAAATACAAAGGCTATGGTGAAAATTGCTGGGGACTAACTGCGGGAGACAGCTATAAGGGTTACGTAGCCCATTGCCCGGATGAAGATTTTGGAGTAATACAACCCACAGCGGCTCTTTCATCATTTCCTTACACACCTCAATATTCCATGGAGGCTTTGAAACATTTTTATTACGATCTCGGCAGTAAAATATGGAGTGAGTACGGATTTGCAGATGGTTTTAGTGAATCAAAAAACTGGTTTGCAAAAACACACCTGGCAATTGATGAAGGTCCTATTGTAGTGATGATCGAGAACTACCGATCGGGCCTGGTATGGAAACTTTTTATGCAAATACCAGAGATCCAGAACGGTTTAAAAAAGTTGGGCTTTGAAAGTCCGTACATAAAAAAATAATTCAGGTGGTCTGGGTAAAAAGAATAAATCTATGTTGAGAGGGAAATTACTTATTTATTTTTTGTTGTTTTTTCTTTTGTCGAACGCACAGGAGTATGAATACAACTATAGTTTTTTTTCAAATAGCTCTATGCCAGGGGATCATTTTTTTTCACATACAATGAGTAGTGGGAGTGCCTTTATAAAGAATAGTAGTGGCAAGGTTCCTGTCAGTGAAACAATATTCCATACGCCTGGCAATTCGTTGGAACTGCAATACAGGAACGCCCCGGATGGGTATTGGCAAGCGGCCATTTACCACCCGGAAATACGTGGGATGGATCATTTTAAGAATGCATCCTTTTTATCTTTTTGGATATATTGTCCGTCGGCGACTACATCATTAGATGAATTGCCTGTCGTTCGGCTGATGAAACAAGATAGCAGTCTTTCGGCTCCATTTATTATCAAAGGTGAGAAGGCTGATGCGTGGTTCCGCATGATCATACCTGCAGGCCCACCACTCAATTTTGAGGCGCACCACCCTTTGAATATTATTGCGATCGTTTTTTCAAGCCAGGATAAAACTGATAATAAAGAACACACCATTTATGTGGATGATATTGAGTTTATCCCAACCGATCATGCAGGTACCATTTCAGAAACCCCTTCAATAATAGCAGCGGCGGGCTATGCCATGCATGTAGATATTACCTGGGAAAGGATCACCGATAAAAATATTCGTTTTGTAAAAATATATCGCTCATCCGATGGAAAAGAATACAGGGCGGTAGGAGTGCAGAAGCCTTATATAAATCGTTATGCTGATTTTACAGGTGAAACAGGAAAAAAATATTTTTATAAGATCTCCTTCATGGGCGATAGTTACAAGGAAACTAAATTGTCATCCCCTGTTACAGCAGTTACAAGGACTATGACGGATGATGAACTGCTCACGATGGTGCAGGAGGCATCGTTCCGTTACTATTGGGAAGCGGCGGAGTCGAATAGTGGCTTGGCAAAGGAAAATATTTCTGGCAGGCAAAATATGATCGCTGCAGGTGCTTCTGGTTTTGGAATTATGGCCCTTCTCGTGGGGACTGAAAGAAAATTTATCTCCCGTGAAAATGCTGTGGACCGCTTTGTGAAAATTGTAAATTTTTTAGACAAGGCGGAAACATTTCATGGAATGTTTCCGCATTTTATAGATGGACCAACTGGTAAAGTGGAACCTTTTTTTGGCAAATGGGATGATGGCGCTGATATTGTAGAAACATCCTTTTTACTACAAGGCTTGTTGGCCGCGAGGCAATATTTCTCTGGTAATGACCCGCAGGAAAAACTTATCAGGGAAAAGATAACCACAATCTGGAAAAGGGCAGAATGGAGTTGGTTCACGATAACTCCCGATAGTAAGTTTTTATATTGGCATTGGTCGCCGGACCAGGGATGGGTGGTCCATCATAATTTGATAGGGTGGAATGAAACGATGATCACATATATACTTGCCATTTCATCACCCACGCATTCGGTGCCGGCAAGCATGTATTACTCTGGCTGGGCCAACCAGGACAGTACGGGCCAGAAATACCGGTCCGCATGGAGCGGAACAAAAGACGGATCGATGTACGTAAATGGGAACACCTATTTTGGAATTAAATTGGATGTAGGTGTATCGGATGGCGGTCCATTGTTCTTCACACATTATTCTTACATGGGTTTTGATCCACATTTCCTTTCAGACAGGTACACAAATTATTTTATAAACAATCAGAATATCGCTAAAATCAATCACAGTTATTGCGTGCAGAATCCCAAAAACTTTAAAGGATATGGAGACAGTGCCTGGGGCCTGACAGCCAGCGATGGTCCCGATACCTATCATGCGGATGAACCCGTGACCTGGCAGGATCATGGAAAATTAACTCCTACCGGGGCGATCAGTTCTTTTCCTTATACACCGGTAGAATCCATGAAAGCGCTGAAAAATTATTATTTCAATTACGGCAAATTTTTATGGGGAGAATACGGTTTCAGAGATGTATTTGATCTTACGAATAACTGGTGCTCGGAGATTAATATGGGACTCAACCAGGCCCCAATGACAGTGATGATAGAAAATTACCGGACAGGCCTGATCTGGAAACTTTTTATGCAAACACCGGACATCCGGAATGGGTTGCAAAAACTTGAAAAAGAAAAATAAACTTGATATATGGAAAATACAATTTCACGACAAAAATTTCTGCGGTACACTGCTTCGGCAGGCGCAGCTGTTTTACTTTCCAATTTGGAAAGCTTTGCATTAGGAAAAGATGATCAAAAATTAAAAGTGGCATTAATTGGTTGTGGCAGCGTGAGCAACCGGTACCTGCCGCAATTATTATCATCGAAACTAATTGAAGTAGTAAGCCTTTGTGATATTAAATATGACAGGGCGCTCGCTCAAAATAAGCAATACAATGTGGGTGCTAAAACATATCCGAATATTGATGCCATGCTCGCAGGCGTTCCTTTTGATATGATGGTAACCACTACCGATATGCAGGCTCATGGGGACTTAAATAAAAAAGCGTTGATGGCAGGCAAGCATGTATGGAGCGAGAAACCGATGGCCAATACATATGCGGAAGGAAAGGCATTATTGGCATTGGCAAAACAAAAGAACATCAGGCTGTGGGGAGCACCTGCTGTGGTAGACAGCCCTCAATTTGCATTCATGAGTAAAACAATACAGGAAGGAAAACTAGGCAGGGTATCAAGTGCTCACGGGCAATACGGACATACAGGGCCGACCTGGTCCGCTTTCTTTTATGAAAAGGGTGGCGGTAGTATGCCTGACCTCGGTGTATATAATATGGCAACGCTTACGGGATTGCTTGGGCCGGCAAAATCTGTAATGGCTATGACAAGTATCGTTAATCCTGAAAGGACCGTCGATGATAAAGGAAAAATAAAAGTGGAAGCGGAGGATAATGCCCATTTATTATTGCAACATGATAATAATGTTATCAGTCACGTTATGTGCGGCTTCAATTATTTCGATCCACATGGGCATGACGCCAAGGGACAAACGCTTCACTCCATCCAAATATACGGCGATCATGGAAACATGCGATTAATTGGTTATGATTGGGAAACCGGTGGCGTGATGCTGGATACATCATGGACGGAACCTGCACAATTGTATGCAACAGAAAGTGATGGATACGAATGGCAGGAAGGTGCAAGGGTTACGGGCGAAAGCATTATTAAGAAAATTGAGCCAAGGATAAATGTTGAACATGCATTGCATGTATTGGAAATTATTGAGGGCGCAAGGAAATCATCAGCAACAGGAATGAAGATAAAGTTAGAAAGTAAATTTCCCTGGCCGATGGTGTAAAGTCTTTTCCCCGCAACCAGGTACATGCTTATCGTAAAAAAAAGAATAGATGAATCTGCTCAAAGAAAAAGGAATTGTTGTGATCGGGGGGTCTACGGGTATGGGGCTATCCGCCGCAAAAGCTTTTGTTGATGAAGGCGCTAAAATAGTCGTGGTAGGAAGGGATCAAAAGAATATCGAAAAGGTAAGATCGGAACTGGGAGCGAATGTTGAAGCCATCAGCGCAGATGCAACAAATCCCGAAACGGCAGTTGATGCAATAAATCTTTGTATACGGAAATTCGGAACCTTTGATGGATTGTATCATGTAGCCGGAGGGAGCGGAAGGAAAATGGGTGACGGTCCCTTGCACGAATTATCATTGGAAGGATGGAATAAAACCCTGGAATTAAATCTTACATCTCTTATGCTATCTAACCAGGCAGCTATTAAAAATTTTTTGGATTTAAAAAAAGCAGGCACCATATTGAACATGGGATCCGTATTGGGTTTTTCACCCTCATGGCAGTATTTTTCTACGCATGCCTATGCCACTGCAAAATCAGCTGTCATAGGATTCAGTAAGTCTATTGGTGCTTATTATGCAAAAGACAATATACGTGTGAATGTGATCGCTCCTGCATTGGTCGAGACGCCGATGGCTCAGAGAGCCGCCGGTGACGAAAAGATTTTATCCTTTATAAAAACGAAACAACCTTTGGATGGCGGAAGAATAAGCAAGCCTTCCGACATGGATGGGTTGGCCGTATATTTTATGAGTGATCAGTCAAATTTTACAACAGGACAGGTAATTGCCGTAGATGGTGGCTGGAGCATCAGTGATGGACAATATTAGCAAATGATAGGAAAATAAAAATTGTAGAAGAACTTTAGTAATAGTAATAATGAATGCAATTGGAATAGACCTGGGTGGTACAAGAATAAAAGCAGTCGCGATGGATGCGACCGGCACTCTTTTACATCAAGCCTATTTGCCTACCAATGATGGCGATGAAATGATGTGGAAGAAGTCAGTAACAAATGCGGTAAATGAATTCAGAAAAGAAAGAAATAAAGAAGAAATTGCCATTGGTATCTCTGCTCCGGGATTACCGGATGTAAACAATAGCACTATTGCATTTATGCCAGGAAGATTGCAGGGATTGGAAAATTTTGACTGGACTGTTTTTTTAGAGCGCCAAACATGGGTCTTAAATGACGCTACAGCAGCCATCATAGCGGAAGCAAAATGCGGGGCGGCAAGGAACAAGAAAAATGTGGTCATGTTAACCCTGGGAACCGGAGTCGGAGGAGCCATCATGATCGATGGAAAGCCATACCAGGGTGCATTTAATAAGGCGGGCCACATTGGGCACATGGTAATTAATGATGAAGGTGATTGTGATGTAACCGGCATGCCTGGCAGTCTTGAGGATTGCATTGGCAACATCACAGTAGAAAAACGATCGCTGGGAAAATTTACTTCTACCCACGAGCTACTCGTTGCATATAGAAATGACGATGCATTCGCAAAAGAAGTATGGCTAAGGTCTGTAAGGAAGTTGGCGATCGGACTTGCATCGGTTACTAATATTCTTTCGCCTGAGATCATTGTTTTGGGCGGAGGAATTACAGAATGTGGGAAGGATCTTTTTGAGCCACTAACGGAATACATGCATCAATATGAATGGCGTGCCGGCGGCAACGGGGTTGAAATTGTAAAAGCTGAATTTGGAGATATGGCGGGGGCCATGGGTGCCGCATATTTTGCGCTGGAAAGGAATGTATGAGTTAATGGGCTAGAATGAAAATCATCATTGAGAATTTGCCTGGATAAAACGCAGTAAAAATTTTTGAAATGGATCTTACGGAATCATATTTACAGAAATGCTCGGAAATAATTGAAAAAATAAGGGCTCAAAAAACACAAATAGCAAAAGCTGCAAGCTGGTTTGCAGAAAGTATATTGGCGGGAAGAATGGTACATCTTTTTGGTACTGGTCATAGCAGGATCATGGTGGAAGAGATGTGGCCGCGCTATGGCTCCTTTCCCGGATTTAATCCCATTGTTGAGCTATCGCTTACTTATCATAATAATGTGGTCGGTGCAAACGGTCAACGGCAGGCTATGTATTTGGAAAATGTTCCTGGTTTTGCAGAACAGATTTTGAGAAATTTCGGTTTGAGTGAAAAAGATACTGCCTTAATAATTTCATCAGGCGGATGTAATATTGTTCCTATTGAAATGGCCGAACTTTTTCAGAAGAAGAAAATAAAAGTAGTGGCTCTCATTACAAAAGAACATTCCGCAAAAAGTATCAGCAAAAGGAAGGATGGAAAAAAATTGTCAGATTTTGCGGACCTCGTCCTGGATAGTGGTGCGCCTGTTGGCGATTCCATGATCTATATTGATGGGTTAGAGACTCCTGTCTCTCCAGGTTCAACAGTGGGTGGCATCATGATAGTGAATTGTATAAAAGCAGAGGTGGCAAAATTGCTGACAGTAGCGGGTCATCCTCCCAAAGTATTAACAGCCTCTTCTGTTCTGGAGGCGGGAAAGGCGAAAGAACTTTTTGAAGCGGCGTATGACGAACATGCACAAAGACTTTCTGAATTGTATAAAAATGCCGGAAAGGCAGGGTAGATAAAATAATTTCAGCTAAAGGGAGAAGACGGCAAATGAAATGAAAAAAATTTTTTACGTAGCAAAAAAATAGAAACATGTCATCCATACCAATCCGAACAACAGTAGTAGGAAGTTATCCATTTCCGGGCTGGCTGGAATTTGCATCACAGCACCTGGATAAATTCGGTGTAGCAGATATTGAAGAAATGATCGAAGATGCGGTGATAGCAGCTATACATGACCAGGTAACAGCGGGCCTGGATGTAATCACTGATGGTGAACAGACAAGACTTGATTTCAATTTATCATTTTATGGATTTATAAAAGGGATCGAAAATAATGAGACGGAAACCAGGAAGTTTGGACCGGCAGCACATGATCAACGGGGTAAGCACAATATCGTTGGAGAGTTAAAAGCTCCCGCTGGCTTAGGTGCTGTGAAAGAATTTGTGCGATTAAAAAAACTAGCTCCTCCAGGCCCTGTGTTAAAAGCAAGTGTCCCCGGTCCGTACACATTGAGTGGCAGATTGGTTCCCAATGATAAATATAAGGATCGCTATGCCATCACGGAGGCAATATTGCCGATTGTGCGAAGTGAACTTGAAGCATTGATAGCGGCGGGCTGCACCGAAATTACAGTCGATGAACCTTCCATGAGTTGTTATGCGTATAAAGAAGATACAAAGAGGTTTGTTGATATATTTAATCGCACGGTGAAACCGATAGTGGGGAAATGTAACCTGAGTACGCATTTGTGCTTTGGGAATTTTAAAGGAAGGCCGGTTGGGTATAGAAGCATTAAACCTATGTTGCCCGATTTCCTGGACCTCACAGTAAATGAGATTCACATTGAAATGGCCAACCGGGAATTTTCGGAAATAGAATTGCTGAAAGTATTTGCTGAGAAAATGAATGTGGCGGTGGGTATCATTGATGTAAAAAATTACTATATAGAATCGGTGGAAGATGTAGTGGAAAGAATTCAACGATGTTTAAAATATATTCCAGCGGAAAAATTATCAGTAGCGCCTGATTGTGGTCTTAGTCAGACGGCGCGTTGGGCCTCAAGACAAAAACTTGCCAATATGGTAAAAGGTGCAAGGAAAGTAAGGGAGAGTTTATAATGTATGGATTTAATACCCGCCATAAAAAAGGATGATTCACTGATCAGGGAAATGGATTCTTATATTCTCAATAAAGATGGGTTTTATTTATGGTGGCTCGGACAAAGTGGATTTTTATTACAGTGGAATGGAAAACGGATCTTGATTGATCCTTACCTCTCAGATTCTTTGACAAAAAAATATTCAGCTACTGACAAACCGCATACAAGGATGAGTCAAAGGGTGGTGGATCCTGAATTGCTGAGAAATATTTCAATTGTTACTTCCAGTCACAACCACACCGATCACTTAGATGCAGAAACATTGATACCGGTTATTAAAAATAATCCAGGGATCAGGTTCATCATCCCTGAAGCTAACAGGAAGTTTGTTGCAGAACGGTTGAAATGCGGAAGCGAATATCCCGTTGGATTAAATGAAGGGCGATCTATCACCCTGGACGAATTCACTTTTTACGGCATTCCGGCAAAGCACAATGAGATTGAAAAAGATGCTGACGGAAATTGCAGGTTTATGGGCTACCTGATAACATTCGGAAAATATAAGATATATCATAGCGGGGACACCTTGTGGTTTGATGAAATGATTGATTTGTTGAAACCATTTGGAGTGGATGTGGCTATCTTGCCAATTAATGGAAATGATCCGGCGAGAAAAGTAGCGGGAAACCTGGACAGCAAAGAGGCTGCAAGTTTAGGAAAGGCCATAAATGCGGCATGTGTGATCCCTTGCCACTATGATATGTTCACGTTTAATACGTCAGATGTAAATGATTTTATCAAAGAAGCGGAGGAAGTAAAACAACCGTATAAAGTTCTAAAGGGAGGAGAGATCTTTTTCTGTAATTGATAGCCATATGAATAAATTTTTTTCTCCATCACCGATCTGGCAAAATAATGGGCTTGCACTGGTAAGGATTATCATAGGCGCTTCACTTATTTATCATGGGAGTGAGATGTTCGACACCATCGCTATGAAAGAATACTTTAAGTGGGATATGTTTAACGATCCAGCGTTTGGAAAAATTTGGGCGTATAGCGGAAAGGTTG
>Ga0193726_1001396_pt1 | contig 19162 bp, 16 predicted proteins | sample H2c1metaG_FD_144928 | JGI IMG/M metagenome (GOLD analysis project Ga0193726, IMG submission 144928) | Soil microbial communities from a riparian zone of the East river system, Colorado, United States - H2c1 | ecosystem: Environmental > Terrestrial > Soil > Riparian zone | place: USA: East River... | reverse complement strand
CCTGAAATATTTCTTGATCGCAAATATGGCTGCTTTAGCATTTAAAGTGTCAAAAATAGTTTCGATAAGCAATAGATCGACGCCTCCATCTACCAGGCCTTTTACCTGTTCATAATATGCATTTACGGCATCGTCAAAAGTAAGCGCACGATAACCCGGATTGTTTACGTCCGGAGATAAGCTTAATGTTTTGTTCATGGGGCCAATGGCGCCTGCAACAAATTTTGGTTCATTGTTACCGCCCCCGGATTCCTGGATAAATTCTGAAACAGCTTCCCTGGCGATCCTGGCAGCAGCGAGATTTATTTCATATGCCAGCTCCTGCATTTGATAATCTGCCAACGAAATCTTTTGTGAATTGAAAGTATTTGTTTCAAGAATATCAGCCCCGGCCTGTAGATATTGTTTGTGAATCTCTTTGATAATGCCTGGCTGTGTAAGGCATAAAAGATCATTGTTGCCTTTGAGATCACTGGGCCAATCTTTAAAACGATCACCCCGATAATCAGCTTCCTTCAATGAATAGCGCTGAATCATGGTGCCCATGGCTCCATCAATGATGAGAATTCGTTCTTGTAAAAGATCACGGATAGATTTCATATTTCCTCCTTGTTGATTAGTTCAGAATTTTTCGAAAAACTTAAGATGCAGTTGCAGTGGAATTCTTCAATCCTAAAGATTTGCATTTCCTGTCCATCAGAAATCCTATCAGCTGAAGTGAGTGACACAACGGAAGCCGATAAGCATTACAGATGCCTGCTGCATCATAAATTTTACTGAACTATTTAAACGTTGGAAACTATAGTGAGAGTTTCTGGCCGTTTATTAGTTCAGTTTTTCGACAGGCCGAACAATAAACAAATCCGCCTGTACTGCAAAGATAGAACTGAAATGGAAGAATTCAAAATCAACGATTGGAAACATAACTTTCAACAGGCAAGCGGTTCTGAAGGCTTCTTGCGAGGGTCATTTCATCGGCGTATTCAAGTTCGCCGCCAAATGCAATACCACGGGCAATCGTAGTAATGCGGATATTTTGTGCCATTTGCGCAGAAAGTTTTTTCTGAATATAATATATCGTGGTATCTCCCTGGATCGTAGGGTTAAGCGCAAATATGAGTTCTTCGGTTTTTTCTTTTTGCACCCGGTTCACCAGGGATCCAATATTTAGTTGATCGGGGCCGATGCCATCCAACGGAGAAATGACGCCACCCAACACATGATATATTCCGTTAAACTGTTGAGTACTTTCAATGGCAATTACGTCACGGATATTTTCCACTACGCAGATCATTTCCTGTTTCCTGATACTGTTGGCACAAATGGAACAGATATCGCCATCCGCAACATTGAAACAGCGCTGGCAGAATTTTATTTCGCTCCGCATTTTGCTGATGACCTCGCTGAATTGGGTCACATCATTGTTGTCCTGCTTTAGAAGGTGTAATACCAAACGCAATGCAGTCTTCTTGCCGATGCCCGGAAGTTTAGCAAATTCGTTTACCGCATTTTCAAGTAGTGAAGAAGAAAATTGCATGGTGCAAAGATACAATCGGAAAAGATTTCTGATTTCTGATTTTTTGATGTCTGATATTTCGAACCTGCATCCCCTAAATAATACAATTCACGCAAAGCCGCATAAGGTACAAAGGCGCAAAGGAAGATTGAGAGAAATGAATAATTAAAAATGAATAATGATAATTTTCACCTCGATTCTGAATTTACATTGACTCTGAACTCCAAACCCACAATTTTAGAATTTCTGATTTCTGATTTTTTGATGTCTGATTTTCCTAACTCACAACTCTGAACTCCCGACTCTCAACTCGAAACTCGTAACCCGCACTCCTCACAGCTCATAGCTCAAGGCTCAAAGCTGTATATCAAATTCATTTTCCCAATTAGGCTTGATGGTGATCTTGCGGCTGACGGGCTTTACGATTTCCGGCTGGAGGTGGTGATCAAAAAAATCTCCGGTGTCCCACGTGCCATTTTTATTCCGATCCTGTAAAATACGTAACTCATAATCACCTGGTATGAAAATAGATTCATTCACTTTCGCGGAGGCAAGAGGAATGGATTTGATGACGGAATTGTTTTGAATAAATAATAATACGGGGTTGACTGAAGGATCAAAATTTTTAAAGCGGATGACCAATGATCCATAGTCAGACAATTTTTTAGTTCTGAAGTTTAGCGTATCGGATTTTAACAAGGCTCTTCCGGAAGTATCTACAGCAAAATTTTTTTCCAGGATAACGTGATACACCGTATTTTCTTTCCAGTTGTATTGCAGGGTAAGCTTCTTTTTGGAAGTGTCGGTACCTATTTTATAACCTGTAACGGGCACGAAAGAAGAATCCGTACTGAAATGGATGAGCGAAGTATCTAAATCTTTAAACGGTTGATCGGTGCTAATCGTCAAATTACTCAGCAGGTCCAATTGGCCGCTGGCAATGTTTGATTGCAACCTCAATCTTTTTTCCGCATTATTATTATTGCCCCCTCCTTTTTGCCTGATACCCAATTGCGGTACGGTGGAAGGCGTTTGTGTTTTTCCTGAAAAGGCATATAAAATAACCGGATTGTTAACTGTTGAAAGAACAATAGCAGAATCGGCAAAACCAAATAACTGTTTTTCGGATAAATAGCGATGACCGCCCCCCTCATCCTGCAGGGCATAAATATAAAAAGTGCCTGATGGCAGGTTGCGAAACCTGAAATTTCCCAAAGAATCCAGCCGTGTAATATAGCGTGGTTTCTCATTGACTACGGCTGAGTCTTCACCATGCTGATGAAGCATCACTACCAGGGTAGTATCTACCTTTCCGGATTCAGCCACTATCACTTTTCCTGATAGCGTGAGGGAATCAAAAAAAGGACCCGTCGAGAATATGTAACTAAAGTTTTTTGTTATATTCCCTTCGTTAACATCTTTTATCGCGTTTCCAAAATTCAGGGTGTAGGTCGTATTGGGTTGCAGGGTGTCTTTTAACCTGATCACCACAGTTCTCAACCTGGACTCAACATTTGGTTCAATCTTGGGAATGGGAGATACGATCAGGTTCTCATGAACATTCTGCACGTCAACAAATTCATCAAAGGTTAAGGTAATGCGGGTTTCTTTAAAATTCTTTGATGAATCCGCCGGAGATGCTTTTAACATGATTGGTGGAATGGAATCCCTGAATCCCCCCTGGGGAGGCATCATATTGGCGCAGCCAACAGAAAGGACCTGGATCTCCAGGATGAAAATGATCGAAAGAATGTAAAAGAAAAATTTCTTCATGAGAGCATAAAGTGCAAACATACTGGCTTTCGCGAAAGATATTTATCCAATTCCATCAATATCTATCAAAATCTTGTTAATCGTTGTTCTCTTCTTCCTCTATCTCATGCAATGCGACCGATAAATTGTTATTCTTTACAAAATTGCACCAATGGCAATCTTCTTTACCGCATCCTGTGTAGAAATCATGCGCCATGATCTTATCCCAAACTTCGTGAATCTGGCTTGATACGATTTCAATATCCTGCGCAGTGATAAAAATTTTTTCTTTTTTGTATGTCTTTTTTTTATCGGGCTCTATAAAATCAAATTCAGAGCTAACTACTTTCCATTTCTTTTGTTCATAGTTATCAACAAGGATCTTATAAAATACAGCCTGCCGCCAATAATCACCGCCGATTGGATCTTTATCGGAAGGTGGTTGCAATTTAATTCTCGCTTTATCCGGATCACCTGTTTTGTAATCAACAACATTGACGGACTTGCCATCAAACTCAAGCTTGTCCAATTTTCCTTTTAGCGGTACACCACCGACGATAATATTCCTGATATTTCTTTCAATAGCCACAATCTTATTCCAGCTATTGAGGTATTTATCATAATAATTACTCAATACATCATGGCCGTATTCCAGCCTCCTGTCAAATTGTTCTTTGGTAAAACTTTCCCGGTGCCGGTGCATATACCATTCAAAATCTTTAATGAATTCTTCTTTTGAAGGGAACTGTTCATTATTATTTTGCATTTTCCGGAATAATTGTTCAACGGCATAATGTACAGATGAACCAAATTCGGTGGCTTCGTTTTTTGGGGAAGGGATACGGATCAGGTTCTTAAAATAAAACTCCAGTGGACATTTTAGATAATTGTTGAGTGCGGTTACATTCATCACAAATTTTGCCAGGAGCCGGTCAACAAATTCTTTTTCCATTTCTTCGATCTGTGGCGCAACAGGTTCGCCAAGTTGGAGGGCATTAAATGATGCCAGTATATTTTCATCAATAAACACCTTTTCTACCGGGAGCTGGTGCTGATCCAGGATCTCAGCAATGAACATGGAAGGCTCTAATTCTTTTCCATCATTTTTAAAACAACAATACGAGATGTTCAGATGTTGTTCTGCCCTGGTGAGGGCCACGTAGAATAAACGTCGGAGCTCTTCTTCATCCGTATGCGCACCTAGGGAAGAAAAAATGGTATCAGGTAATTTATAGCCACTGTAAGGTTTTCGTTTTTTTTCCCAAAATGAAGCGTTGCATCCGGCAAAAAAAACGTGTGCAAATTCGAGACCCTTTGAACCATGTGCCGTCATCAGGTTTACGCCCCGCTCATTGCCACTAATTTCTATCAATGGCAAACGCAAATCTTCCTTTTCCATAAGGTCAATGATACTGACAAGATCCTTTAATTGCATGAAAGGGTTTCTCGCCGTTTCTCCTTTAATAAAATCAAACAGGCCGGTGAGTACCTGCAAAAGCCAGATCTTATCCGGGCTGCGCATGATATCATTCAGTATGCCTGCTTTTCGCATGATATTTTCAAAAAGCATCTGCAATGTGATGTTGGGTACATCGCTGATGAATTGTTCCATGATGGCACTTGCATTTTTTAATCCTTCATGCAGTCCCTGTGAAAAAAGATCTTTTGGAGGAGCCGTTGCTTTTTCGTGCAACAGCCTGCGCAAAGAAGCAGTGTTGTCTTCATATTTCTTATTGGACGCCTCGATGGTAAGTTTGGCAATTTCGATGGAAGGAATATGAAACCAGTCGAAATGCAGGATCTCAAAAAGCATTTCATCACCGCTGTATGGGATGTCATGTTCGGCATCCAGGTACCTGAATAATAAAATGATTTTTTGAGCCAGGGGGATCTCAAGAATGTTCAGGCTTCTTTTTGTGTAAAAAGGGATTTTCAAAAGCCTGAGATATTGAATCAACTCATCACCGTATTTATTTTCTTTATAGATCACGCCGATACGACTTGGAGGAACTTCCTGCAAAATCAGTTTTTCGATCTGCCTGCTTATGTCAATCATCTCCTGCCGTTGCGTATCATAGGATTTTATCAAAGGCTTATGAAGTAATCCATCGAGCTTTGAATTTGAAGAGATGAGATCCTTGCTCAGGCCTTCCATTTTCCTTATGAGCCTTTCCTGGTTCCTGTCAATAAGTGTTTTTGAAATATCCAGGATTGATTGGGTGGAACGATAATTATTTACAAGGACCACTTTTAGCAGCTCCGCTTTATACGTTTCGCCGAAGTCAAGCATGTTTTGCACGTTGGCGCCCTGGAAGCGATAAATACTTTGATCATCATCTCCTACAACAAAGATGTTTGGCTTTTCCCAATAGTTGATCAGCAGTTCAACCAACTTGTTTTGCGTACCACTTGTATCCTGGTATTCATCCACCAATATGTATAGGAACCGTTCCTGGTAATTTGAGAGGAGATTCTTATTTTCCTCAAAAGCCTTTATCACCCACGTGATCATATCGTCAAAATCATAGCGATTGCGTTGCCTCATCAGTTGCTGGTAGCGGTCAAATTCATGCACGGCAGCCCGAAGTTTTTCCATTTTTTCTCTTTCTTCTTCTATCTTTTCTTTTTTCAGATCACCGGCATTGAATTCTTTGTATTTTCTTTTGTAAATAAAATCCTCCCGTAAAGGCAGGTCAGCGAGGTACTCATCAATTTTTTGATCGATATACGAAGGCAACCAACCTTCCTGCTTCATGGTGCTGAAAAGTTTTTCAAGGCTGTGAATTTCAAAATACACATCTCCCCGATAACGCTTCAACGGGTGATTTTTTGGGAATGAGTCGATCAATTGTTTAAACAATTCGATCCTTTCAAGATCGGAAATGGGATCGAGAGATATCTTTTCAAAAAGAGAGAGGTTTTCCTGGATCACTTCATTGCAAAAAGCATGAAAAGTAAAAATATTCACTTTGTATGCATCGGGGCCAATCATCTCTTTCAACTTCGTTCTCATGGCCACCACGCCTGCATCCGTATAAGTGAGACATAAAATATTTTGAGGATATGCGTCAGTTTCCAATAATATCCTTCCGATACGACTGGCAAGAATTTTTGTTTTACCAGTTCCGGGACCGGCAATCACCATAACAGGGCCTTCAATACTATCCACAGCAAGCTTTTGATTTTCATTCAGCCTGTTGTATTCTTCCCTGAATTTCTTTTCTAATTTTTCTTTATTAAATGCCATTGAATGGGAAACTTTTCTAATTTTTCCTTGTTGACAAGGTAGGGAAATTGCAATAAAAAAATTGTTCCATGTATTGGAACAACTTAAAAAGAAATTTGTTTTATCCATCAATCCGCCTGGCCATCATGGTCACTGCCGGTAACTGACAGTTTTGTATGGAGATCCCTGGTTCTTGTTCTGCCACGAGGATTATTCACCAGGTTTCCCGAGCTCATGGAAGTGTCATCGGTTTTTGGACTATATGTATTCTCTTCTGGAATTACCCTTTTATTTTTCTGATCAGGGTGATCTTGTTTTTTCTGTTTTTTATTTTCGTTTCGCATAACCTTTCATTTTAATGTTTAAAATAACATTCACATTAAAAGGGTGCAAAAAAATTGCCAATAAAAGACAAGGGATGATTAAAAAAGAAAGAGAATTATCCGGGCATTCTTGAGATGTATTTTTCTATTTGTTTTATCTGGTCCACGATCTGGGGAGTTGTAGGTTTCAGCGCTTTTGATTTCCGGAAGAAATCCTTTGCCGCACGAAATTCTCTTTTATTCATCATGATACTGCACATCTGCAAATAGGCCGCGGCTTCATTTTCCTTGTCTGGCAATCCTTTGCGGAGGGCCTGGCGAATATAACTTTCTGCTTGTTTCAGGTCATTCCGCTGCATGGATAACATACCCATTTGTAACATGCTGGCGCCTTCTGCCTCTTTCATGGGCATACCCAGGTCAAGGCCTTTTTTCATATTTTTTTCGGCCCCGTCAAAATCCTGTTTCATCATGGCCACATTTCCTTTCAGCGTATAAAATACAGAACGGATCGGTTTGTACAATAAGCCCGGAAATTTTATTGAGCTTAATATTTTTTCCGCTCCTTCAATATCACCAGCTTCAAGATATTCCTGTATCAACCGAAGTGGGCCAAAAAAGAAATGGCCCAGAATCAAGATAACTCCTATAAAATACAATGGAAATGCCGGCCAGAAGGAAGCCGTATAATTTACTGCGCCGCCTCCCAGGATAAGGACAATCCCGATATAAAGTCTGTATTTAAGAAGTATATTATAAATTTTCATACATCAAATTTGAAGGAGTGCAAAGATAGGCCGGAATCTGATTTTAAACTGAATCCTTTCTTCTTGAAATTATTACCCTGGATAGCACGAAAAAAATATTAGTCCCCAGTTTTACCAGTTTTTATGGCGATCATGAAAATGCCAAAAACTAAAAATACGATCCCGGTATAAAGATTCAATTTTCCCGATACTTGTTTACTGAAAAAAGTATCAATTAATAAAATGATGGAGACAATAGTGAAAAACAATCCAATAATAAAGCTCAGCTCATTTAGTCTTTTATACATAATAATCTTGTTTAAAAGAAAATGATATTTAATATGATGGTAGCCACCAAAAGAATGACGCCTAAAGTTATGGGGTTAAGATACCATTTGCCTTTTGTGAGCGGCTCTTTTTTAGTGAGGGAATATACAAGACCGGTAAGTTCGTGATCCGGTTTCGGTTTTGTTGCCAAACTAACAAGTATGGTTGTAAAAAAATTTGCGATCCATGAAACACCCGCAACAATAAATGCTTGTCCCATTCCACTGCGAACCTCGTACAGGTCCATGATCCATCCTCCCTTTCCTTCTGCTACTGTGAGACCATGAGTTAACACGGCTGCGATGGTCCCTGCTAAAAGTCCAAAGAAAGCACCATGACCTGTTGTTCTTTTCCAAAACATTCCCAATAAGAATGTAGCGAATAGGGGGCCATTGACAAAACTAAATACCAGCTGGAGAAAATCGTTGATATTATTAAAACTCTTTGCGATGTAGGCGGTAGCAATGGAAAAAAGAATGCCCGCTACAGTGATCATTTTTCCCACAACCAGGTAATGACGGTCGGATCTGTTTTTTACAAAATATGATTGATAAATATCGTAGGTAAAAACGGAATTGAATGCAGTAACATTGCCCGCCATGCCACTCATGAATGAAGCGATCAGCGCGGTGATCCCCACTCCTAAAAGACCACTTGGATAATAGTGAGCGATCAGGGATGGCAGCGTCATGGTATAATCAAGGCCTCCATTTTCATTAACAGGAATGGTAAATCCTTTTGAATGAAGTGCAGGTGTCATCAATGCAAGGGCGATAACACCTGGTAGCACAACGATCAATGGCATCAGCATTTTTGGCAGCGCCGCCACGATGGGTGTACGCTGTGCAGCATTCATATTTTTTGCGATCATGGCTCTTTGTACCACAAGAAAATCAGTGCACCAGTAACCGAATGACATTACAAATCCGAGTCCGAATATCAATGACATAAAATGCAGGCCCATCGGGTTTGAATTCGCGCTTCCCATATATTTCCAGGCATGGGTGAATTGCGGTTCCAGTTGCGCTTTGATATTTGACCATCCACCAGCATCATGCAAGGCAACAATCACCAGCGGCGATAAACCCAATACGATCAAAAAGAATTGAAGCACCTCATTATAAACAGCGCTCGTAAGGCCACCGAGAAACGTATAGATCATGACTACTCCTGCAGCTATCCAAATGGAGACATCAAAATCCCATTTCAATATGATCTCTAACAATTTTGCTAAGGCAAAGAGTGAGATGCCAGAGGAAAAAACGGTCATTACGGCAAAGGAGATGGCATTAAGACCCCTCGTCTTTTCATCAAAGCGAAGTTTTAAATATTCAGGTACACTGCGCGCCCTGCTCCCATAATAGAAGGGCATCATAAACACGCCAAGAAAAACCATTGCAAAAATGGCTCCCACCCAATAAAAATGAACAGTCATGATTCCATACTTCGCTCCGGATGCAACCATCCCGAGCACTTCCTGCGCGCCAAGATTGGCTGATATGAATGCAAGACTGGTGATCCATAATGGAATATTTCTTTTGCTGGAAAGAAAATCGTTGCTCGACTTTATTTTCTTTTTGATGATGAACCCTACGGCCAATACAAAAGCGAAATAGACAAGGATGACAAGATAGTCGGCAAGCGTTAGTTTCATGAAAGGAGTTTAAGAAGCTACAAGTTGTGAGCCATAAGCTGCTAGCTTTGAGCTTTGAGACCTTTGCTGAAGCAATTTTATCTTTTAGTTTTTATCTTTTCACTATCATCTCTTCATTTGTCATCTTTCCACTACATAAAAAACTTCCAAAATGAAGATAGAAAAACTAACTTTAAGGCAATAAATTTATTTACTATGGCAACTGCAATAAATAAGTCCAACGGGCAAAATGCCAATCCTCTTGCAGGTCTTGACGAATGGGAAGAAGATGTATTGAGAAGGTATCCTGAAGCCAATACGATAGCCGATACAAAATCGACGGAAGAATTCAGGAATTATGATGCGCCGGCAAGGGATACGGTTCGCGAATTTTATCGGTTGAACCACACCTACCAGACCTATGAATTTGTGCAGGAAAAAAGAAAATTTTTTTTAAAGTTTGATAAAAAGGAAATGCCTGTTTGGGAAGCATTTAATTTTTTGAATCAGTTGGTGGATGATTCAGATCCTGACACTGATCTTGACCAGTTTCAGCACCTGTTACAAACAGCTGAAGCCATCAGGGCAGATGGTCATCCTGATTGGATGGTAATAGTGGGGTTGATGCATGATATGGGTAAAGTACTTTGTTTGTTTGACGAACCGCAGTGGGCGGTAGTTGGCGATACTTTTCCAGTAGGTTGCGCCTACTCAGATAAAGTTGTTTACCCGGAGTATTTTAAATTGAACCCGGATTTTGAAAACGGATCTTATCAGTCGGAGCTAGGCATTTATTCAAAAAATTGCGGGCTGCGGGAAGTGGATATGTCCTGGGGCCATGATGAATATGTTTACCAGATGATGAAAAATTATTTACCTGAACCGGCACTGTATATGTTACGTTATCATTCTTTTTATTCCTGGCACAGGGAGGGGGCTTATAGTCAGTTGCTGGATGATCATGACAGGGAAATGCTGAAGTGGGTAAAATTATTTAACCCTTATGATCTGTATTCCAAATCACCTACGCCACCTGACTGGACACAATTGAAAGGATACTATCAGGATCTTGTTGGGAAATATTTACCAGCGACATTGAAGTTCTGATCAGGAGATGAGAATTGAAAGTTGAAAGATGATAATTTCGGAACCCACTATCAGTTGTCAGTTATCAACTATCCACTATCATCTAGAACTTATCATCATTTACTTCTATCCAGTAGCCGTCCGGGTCCTGCAAATAAATTTGTTTGATGCCATCATTGCGCACCTGGGGTTCTTTACTGGTTTGGGCGTAGTTGCCATATTTAATATTAAGCGCATCGAGGTGTTTGGCGAAATTTTCAACTGAAGGAACAGTGAAGGCAAGGTGGATCTCAATCTCATGAGGCATTACTTCTTTTGCTCCTTGTACAATGTGCAATTGGGAATGTTCTCCAATTTTCTCCCAGATATGCTTATTATCATGAAAAGGTTCCGGGATACGTTGCAGCATCATTACTTTTTCATAGAAATCGGCGCTTTTATTCATATCCACAACGAAAATGGTGGTGTGGTTGAACTGGGGAGACTGCGCCTTTGCCGGTTGCAGGATCATAACCAAACAAACACAGGAAACGATGACCCGGAGCATTTTTATCATGAGGTAATAATTTAATTAAAAGTAGGCATTAAACGCAGAAGATGATTGGCTGGTAAGCCTTATTTTTGCCGTCCATTATTGGTCCCGTACCTGCCTGCCGGCAGGCAGGGTTCAACGCCCGCCCGGCTGACGCCAGTCGGATGGGGATAGAATAGAAGTTCTTTATGGAAGTAAATTAAAATTTGGTCCCGTAGTTCAACGGATAGAATAGAAGTTTCCTAAACTTTAGATCCCAGTTCGATTCTGGGCGGGACTACTTTAAGATCAACCACAGATAACACAGATTTTCACAGATATTTATTTAAAATCGAGACAATCTGTGTTCATCTGCGCGATCTGTGGCCTGTTAGGACTACACTATGAGAATTTTAGTCATTTTTTTTGGAGTGACCATTTTTATTTTCTATTACTCTTCAATCGTCAGTCCTTATTTCTTTTCCAAACGATATTCATTATTCAAAAGATCAATCAGCTCTTTATTGCTTTTGGATTGCATCTTTTCAAGCGCCAAGTGGTCGTCGAGCATCATCATGAGCGACTTTATCTTATTTGCATATTCGTTTAAAAGGCCACTATCAGAATTGATCAATTTTAAATTAAGACTGTCATGTAGGAATATATCCGCTCCTCCATTGAAGCCAAATTTGCCAATATGGGAATAATTAAATATTTTTTGGGACATTTTATTTGCATCGTTCATCCAGTTTCCTACATCGTTGTCCTCCTTTGTGATAATATCTTCATAGAAATTGTAGTAAACAGTGATCATGTCTCGGCATTTTTTGTTCCTGATTAGATTAAAAGCACCTGTGCTCTTGATCTGTGATATTGTTCTTTCGTTTTGATTATACAATATCAGGCCAAATGACGAGTAGAAGTTGAGGTAGTACAACCGGCTCATATCGTAAGACTCATGATCAGCCGCACGCCGCAATATTATCGCTAGGCTGTCGAGCATGTTATACTGTAATTGGGCGGATGGAGTGACCCTGTGCAAATCTGTGCTGTCGGTCAAAAGGTCTTCTTTCAGAGACACGATGTATTCCTTTTCTTTTTTGCCATTCACTAAATGTTCGCGAAAATTTTCGGCAAAAAATCCGAGTGTCACGGCAAGAAATATCATCAGGAATTCCAGAAAGTATTCTTTGAACCTTTTTTTTTCTACATGCGGATGGTGGTGTACTTCCATGTTTTAGTTTTAAATTTACTGTGGAATACGCGGCAGATAGCGCCCTAGTGCTATTAGCAATTCAATGCCTTTTTTGCTAAAAAACGACCATAAAGTTAAGCGGCACGATTGTCTGTTATCAAAATTAAGTGGTTGCGCGAAAATTTGAGGTTGCGGCCGTCTTTTCTTATTGCGTAGTAGCTTTAGTTGACCCCTATATCATGACGTTAGAAACCTCGCTTTGTTGTTAATAATAAATCTTCCAAAAAGTTCGAACTCCCTCCTGTCGGCACTACTTTAACATCAACTGATTGGTTGTCAATTTCAACATTTTTAACCTTGCGTGTAATATCATAAATTTAGGTATTGCTAGCAATTCTTAAACTATTCAGTCGACTAATACCTAGAATAAAGAAAAAAAATCATGGGACAAGCTCTATTAATTATTTGCACAACGTGTCTACTATCACTTTCATCCGCAGCGCAAGACAAAATTGATGAACACTTATTAGATGGAACTTCTATGGACTATTACTATCAAAATGGAAGTGGCGTTCATGTTGAATTTGCCAATGGACAATTCAATTGGAAATGGATAGCCGGTCCAGATAAAGGAGCTATTGGAAATGAAAAATATTTATCGAGGAAAATAGGAGACAAAACCTATATGATAAACTTTAAGGTAACAACCAGTTCAAATTTTGTCACAATTATTTTCAATTTTAATCAAAACGTAATGTATACTTCTGCCTTGTTGGATCCTAAAACACCTCAGGAACAAGTTTTGTTTGAAGGAGGTATTATTGAGCATTTGAGATTGAAAGAAAACTGAACCGTTTTGAGAATCGCTGACGAGATAAGTTAAAACGATATTATAATAGCACTGCTGATAACAAAACTTTAGCTTCTTAAATATTTTTTAGATTCGGACAATCTGTGTTCATCTGGGCAATCCGTGCCAAGAACCGAATTTAAATCCTCCGCCAAAAAGTTCGAACTTCGGCCTGCTAGGTCTACAGCGTTTTAGCCCCATATAAAATACATTTTTATGGAAGCCTCTTATTGATATAATTTATTCGTGACCCAACGAAGTTTCATTACTCCATTCTCAAAGATTGCACCGGGTTCGCGATTGCAGCCTTAACCGATTCATAGCTTACAGTTAACCATGCTATCACCAAAGCGGCTAATGAGGCAATGAAAAAGATCATCCAACCGGGATGGACCCGATAGGCGAAATTTTTCAACCAACTATTGATCGCGAACCAGGCAACGGGCACAGCAATGAGAACGGCAATAAGGATCAATTTTGTAAAACCGGTGGACAATGAATAAATTACTTTGAATACGGAAGCACCCAATACTTTTCGTACACCGATTTCTTTTTTACGTTGTTCGGCGAGGAATGCAGACAAGCCATACAATCCCATGCAGGAAATAAAAATGGCCAGTATGGCAAATACATTGAAGAGACTTCCCATGCGCTGCTCTCCCTTATATTGATTCGCCAGATCCTGATCAACGAAGCCGTAAGAAAACGGATAGGCTGGATTCAGATCGGCACTTATGTTGGCAAGAGCCTTGATGGTTGCTTCGGTTTTACCGGGCTGTGTTCTCACAACCACTGTTCCACCTCCATGATCCAACCCTATGATCATGGGTTCAATCGCCTGCTGGATCGGTTTGTAGTTAAAATCTTTGACCACTCCGATAATTGTTCCTTTATAATTGTGTAGAGATAGCGGTCTGCCAACAGCATTAGATGCCGTCATACCCATCACATGCGCGGCTTTTTCATTGATAATATAATTTCCTGAATCGGATTTGAACTGCGGTGAAAAGGCTCTCCCGCTTAACATCTTCATTTGAAAAATATCAAAAAAATTTTCATCAACATAAAGGGTAGGAAAGACAATTTGTGATTTAGGATCTTTTCCTTCCCAATCTACCTCTACAGTTCCGCCATCCGTATTCACCGGCAGCCCGGTGGTGACTGAGTAATTGGCAGTAAGTGGATTTTGTTTGAGTTCAGCTTTGAGAGCTTGTTGCTTATTCCACATTTCGCCAGCCATAGGTAAATACAACAAGTTGGATTTGTCGAATCCCAGGTCCATATTCCTTATAAAATTGAGTTGCCTGTAAACGATTGCAGTACCTGTGAGCAATACGATCGAAACAACAAACTGCACAACTACCAACCCATTCCGGAAGATGAGGTTACCTCCCATCGTTTTCATATTTCCTTTCAGCACTTTCACCGGCTGGAGGCCGGAAAGAAATAAAGCTGGATAACTTCCGGAAATATCCAATAAATGAATGGAAAGTGTTTTGCCCGCCAAATCATTGAATGCAGGCAGCAATAACCATACTATGCCAATAGCGATGAGCAAGGAAATAAACGATACGAGCACGGACTCTCCAAGAAATTGTCCAACCAGTTGCCTGCGGCCGGCCCCGACCACTTTACGTAGTCCCACTTCTTTTGCACGTCTCGCCGATCTTGCTGTTGCGAGATTCATAAAATTGATACAGGCTACCACCAGTATGAACAAAGCAACCACAAAAAATATATCGACATATTGGATATTTCCATTTCCCGGCAAATCGATTTGATAACCGGAGTGCAGGTGAGCGGCCGTTAAAGGTTGCAACCAGAAGTCCACTTTAAGTACTTTTTCGGAAATATGTGTTTTATAAATATCCTTCATCTGCCTATTGACCTGTTCTATGTTCGCTGCAGATGGATTAAATGTCTTGTCCAGTTGAACATAAGCATAGAAATCAAAATTGTCCCAGATCTGGTTCTTGATGTTATCATTTGTCTGCGCGATGGACGAGAGGGGTAAAATAAAGTCAAACTGAAGATGCGAGTTGGAAGGAACATTGGCCAAAACTCCTGTTACGATCACACTGCTGTTATTATCCCTGCGAAACATCTTTCCTAACGCGTCGTTGCTGCCAAAATATTTTTTTGCCATGTCTTGTGTGAGCAGTACTCCATCCGGCGTGTTCATGGCAGTGGCGCGATCTCCCTGTAACAACTTATAAGAAAATACCTGGAGAAATGTTGAATCGGCATAAAAGACTCGCTTTTCTTCAAATTTTTTTTCGCCCGCTTCAAATACGCTGGTTGATGGCCATAACCGCACCGTATTTTTTATCATCGGCATCTTCGCCCGTAATTCAGCTGGCATCGGGGCGGGGTTGATAGCTACTGTAAAATCACTTGCTTTTGCGATGATGCGATATATCTCGTTGGCATTTTTATTGAAACGGTCATAACTCAATTCATTTTGTACCCAAAGCAAAATGAAAATACTGCACGCCATGCCGATGGCGAGCCCTGCAATATTGATCACAGCAAATGCCTTATGCCGGATGATGTTGCGGAAGGCGATTTTGAGATAGTTTTTTATCATACGACTGTTTCCACTAGGACGCTTCAGACCCGCTTATGTTACTATTATCACAAAAAGGGCAAGTGCTGACTCCTGGTTCATGCCGACACAAAGGATCACCTCTCAATACATCTTAAACATATTCTACCAAAAATGTCAAATCCCGAAGCAAAAAATTCGAACTCCCGCTTGTCAGGACTACATCATCCGCCGAGGCTTAACGATGGCGGATTTTTCATTTGAATAATACAATTCAAAAATCTTTGATCCCGGGGTCTCGCCAAAATATTTTTCATTGCAGAAAATCCTTCAGGCGAAGATCCCGGGCGGACGGATCACTCTACACAATCTGATCTTTTGATCATTCAATTTTTACCAACATCTTTTTTATAAAATCTTTTTCCGCCTCAAAATTTGTTAGTGAGAGGGCTTTTGTCAAATGGAGATCGCTTTTATGGTATTCCCCTTCCTGCCAATACAATTTGCCTAACGCCGCATGCAGTAAATATGACCGATCCAGGAAAGTTTGTTGCAAATCGTGAAGGGCATCAAAAGCCTCCTGCTTTTGCGAATCATAGTATAACGCAATTGCGTAGTTCAGTTCAATAAACGGGTTGGGATTATTTTGCAATAACTGCCTGTATAGCTGCGTAATGCTTGCCCAATCCGTATTGGCAAAACTTTTTGCGTGGCAATGCAGGTAGGCAATTGCAGCCTCGTAATGATAGGAAGAAATAGTTGAGCCTTTGGATTGATTGAGATAGTAAGTGCCCAAGGCAATCAAATCATCGTTCCAAAGAGTTCTGTCCTGTTCCTCCAGGTCTGACAATTCGCCGCCTGGCGTAATCCTTGCGCTGATCCTTGCCGCATTGAACAATAACAAAGCATACAAGGCAGCCGTATCGCTGTTACAGATTTGCTTGTCCAATAAAGACTTTGTCATTATTAAGCTCTCTTCGCATAGCTCTTCCCGAATGATCTCTTTTCCGCTGCTGGCCTTGTAGCCTTCATTAAATATGAGGTAGATTATTTTTTGTACAGCAGATAATCTTATTTTCAATTGCTGCGGCGTTGGTTCTTTCAAAAAAATGTTTTCCATTCTTATCCGTTGCTTTGCCCTCGCCAGTATTTTGTCAATACCATCAGTGGTAATGCCCAATGCCTTTGCGATAGACTCGGTTTTCAGGTTTGCCACATATTTCAATGTGATCACCACCTGCATTTTTGCCGATAGCCGGGGATGCGAACATGCAAACAATAACTGCAATTTCCTGTCATCAAAAATGGTTTCATCCAGATCTGCCTGCGCTTGAATGGCATGATCTTCTTCAAAAGGATTTTTGAATGATTTATTCTTTTTAAGCAAATTGATGGCGTTGTTCCTGCAAACTGTATACATCCATCCTGCAAGGTTGTCGGGAATTCCTTTTTGTTTCCACGAAGAAAGCGCGGTATAAAAAGCATCCTGCACCAGGTCTTCAGCTGTTTCAATGTCAATGTCTCTTGAAAACTGAAGCATCACAGTTACCATTTTTCCAAAATGGCTTTTGTATAATTTGTCAGCTGCCTTTTGCTCTTTGTCCATCGCCTATTTCCCTAATATCTTTAACTTCCATAAGAGGACGAACTTCAATGGCCATATTGCCGCTTTGCACCAGCGGGCAGGTTTGCGCAATGGAAACAGCATCCTGCATATCTTTTGCTTCCATAAAAATAATACCGCTGATGCCTTCCTTTGCTTCAATAAACGGCCCGTCCGAAAGCACATTGTCCTTGCTTACATAGCGGCCTTTGATATGCAGGGCATCGCCAGATATGTAATTGCCTTTTTGCACCAACGTTTTTACCCATATATCCATTTCCCTTATCCCACTATACCGTTCTTCTTCGCTCCACTTCCTTAGCTTAATGAGGTCCTCCCGGATGATGAGTAAGAATTTTTCCATAACGATTTGTATTTATGCGTAATCGTTACACAAGTTAATGCGGGTATAAGCCTGTACAAAATTCTTATTTGAATTGCTTTGTGCTGCCCGGGTAGCCTATTCCTGCACCAAAAAAGCATTCAATGGATTTTATTTTACCATTCTTGAAAGTATAATACTCGGTGTTGTGCACGATCTTGTCTTCGGTTGTAGTGATATTGTAAATAGCAAAACCGCTGTTGCCCTGGACCATAATTTTAGAGAATTCAACTTTTTTTATAAATTGGGAAGTCGGGTAGCATCTCTCTTTGTAAGTTGCAAGGGAGATGTTGTCATCACCGGCCGGGCTTGTGAACGTAAAATCATCAGCAAACTGGCGGGCAACCATGCTCCAATCTTTCTTTTCAAATCCCATGAGGTAAGCCCTGATAAGTTTCTCTCCATTTTGTGCTTTTGAAGAAACTGCCATGCCGCAAAGCATCACAGAAAGTAGAATGAGTTTCATAAATAATTTTAGATAAGACAAACGGATTTTGGTTTTCCGTACAAAAAAGCGAAGTTTTTTTTGGGGTCGTTATTATTAGAAAGCCCTTTTTGATCCCGGGGTCTGGCAAAAGAGGAGAATTGATAGATGATAGATGATAATTTCGGAAGCCACTATCAGTTGTCAGTTATCCTCTATCCACTATCATCTAGAACTGATCATGAGAGGAGAATTGATAGATGATAATTCCGGAATCCACTACCAGTTGTCAGTTATCATCTGTCATCATCAGTTTGCGTTCACACCTTAATCCTTGGTGATTACAAATTGCTGTTTCCTTTTCACCTTCCTTGGCTGGTTGCTGCTATCGACAACAGGATTCAGCCGAAGCGGCGTTGAATCCATTATCTGCCTCACCTGTGCCTGGAGAAATGAATTTTCTGGCGTTGAAGTTATATCTGAAATGGTCACCTGGCCATCTATTCCAATCTCATAATCCACCATGAGGTAATAAGTATTCTTTTTAATTTGCTTTGATTTGAGTATATCTCCCTGTAATGATTTTACCAGGCTGTCAGTATATTCTTTCCAAAGCTTGGTATTGGTCTTAACGGGTACGGGATTTGGCGCGACAACAGTAGTGGCAGCATCTATTTTCGCCGCAGAAGTATCAGCAGTAGTTGTTACGTTCGCATTGGTATCCGTTTTCGTGGTCACCGCATTTTTGTTTTGCTGAGTACTCGTTACCGGCAGGTTTGTTGTGACAGGCTGCGTTTCTTTTTTGGTTGAAGTATCAATCTTTTTTGAAAGATCATCCGTACTGTGAATAACACCGGTAGAATCTTTTTTAAGCTTTCCACCATACAGAAGATCTTTCAGGGATTGCTTTTCCTGGGCGTGAACACCAAAGGCAGCGCCGAGTAAAAAAAGTATCAGGATTAAATTTTTCATAACTAAATAAAGGTAAGAAGCAAATTTGTTAGAAGGTTCATAAAGAATATGGTTTCGATCCGGATTGAATT
>Ga0193726_1001395_pt1 | contig 19164 bp, 8 predicted proteins | sample H2c1metaG_FD_144928 | JGI IMG/M metagenome (GOLD analysis project Ga0193726, IMG submission 144928) | Soil microbial communities from a riparian zone of the East river system, Colorado, United States - H2c1 | ecosystem: Environmental > Terrestrial > Soil > Riparian zone | place: USA: East River... | reverse complement strand
TCCTCTCGCGCACAAACCTGTGACGCTTCCTCGGGGCCATGCGGAAGGAAGTGCGGGTAAGAGGTGAATCTCTCCGGCCTGCGATTGAAGTAGCATCTCAGCAATGCCCGCGGCTCCTGCGCAGTTTCCATCGATGGCGAAGATATTGTTTTCGGCTCCCGCTAGGCCGCCCCGAGAATAGGTCAGGAGAGAATCCTCGGCCGCTTTTGCAAGCAATCCGACAAGATGCCGATGCGCGGCATCTCCATCAAGAAGTCGGGCGTAGTAGTTGACCAGATTCGCGCGGCTCCATTCTGCGTCCTCCCAAGTTGGCTGGCTGAGGCGTCGTTCGATCGTAACCCGTGCCGCCCGGGCAAGCTCAGGTGTGGTCGAAGGAGAAATCTGATGCTCGGGATAGAGCGCGATGAGGTGTGCCGTGTGCCGGTGATTCGGCTGGGCCTCGTCGAAATCCTCCAGCCACTCCTGTAGTTGTCCGTGTTTACCGATCTGGAACGGAGGCAACCGCTCCAGTGCGCTTTTTGCTCTGAGGCGAAATCCCTCGTCGATCCCCATCTCTGTGGATGCCTCAATGCAAGCGCTTAGAAGCGCGAAGACGAGCACGCGATCGACGGTCGGCCCCATCGACTCGCTGCACGCCTTTCCATCCGGAGTCAAAAACCAGTTTTCAGGAGAGACCGATGGACCGGTGACCAACCAGTCATGTTCAGGGTGTTTGACCATGTACGCGAGAAAGAACTCGGCGGCCTCAGCGAAAACAGGATAGACGCGATCCCTCAGAAACTGCTTGTCTGCCGTGAAACGATAATGCTCCCACAACTGCAGGGAAAGCCAAACGCCGCCCGTGGGGAAGATTCCCCAGCCCAAACCCCACCCAGGTGCGGTAAAGCCCCACGGATTCGTGACCACATGGCTCACCCAACCCGGCGCGCCATACATCTTGCCGGCGGTGCTTCGTCCCGCCACACGCATGCGATCGATAAAGTCGAACAGAGGAGTTTGGCATTCGGACAGGTTCCCTGCCTCGGCCACCCAGTAGTTTTGTTCAGTGTTGATGTCGAGGTGAAAATCATCGGTCCAGCCCATGCTGGACGCTAAACCGTCATTCCAGATTCCCTGCAACGCAAGAGGCAAGGGAGAATTGGGACGTGAGCCCGCAATCGTAAGGTATCGCCCATACTGAAAGAACAGAGCCGAGAGGCCCGGGTCCGCTTCACCAGCCTGCACGGCTTTACGTCTCTCATCGGTGGGCATCTGCTCGGCAGTCGAGTTTGCTCCGAGATCGATGGACACGCGCCGAAACAGCGAATGGTGATCTTTCGTATGAGCCGAGCGGAGCTCGGTGAAAGTTCTGCCTCGGAGAGCTTTCAAAGCACGCGCGCAACCTGTCGACGCATCATCCCCGCCGTAGTTTGTCGAGATCCCCACCTGTAGAGTTAGCGCATCCGCATTCCTCACCCGGAGAGTCGTGCCGTCATTCGTGGTCTGCTCCCCGTCGGCAACGACGCGAACGCGAGTTTCAAACGCGACTCCCTGCCTGCCGTTGCTGTGCATCTGTTCGAACGCATGCCCCCGCAGAACCAGGGTGTCATGACCCTCGCTTGACACTTCGCCAGGAACAGACAGCTTGCCGAAGGAAATCCCGCAGCTGAGAGATTTTGCATGGCTGCACGTCAGACGTACCACCAGCACATCATCGGGATTGGACGAAAATATCTCGCGGTGAAAGTGCAGATTGTTGCGCACGTAGTCTACGTACGCAATCGCTTCATCTAGATCGAGCGAACGGCGGTAGTTTTGCGCAGTTCCACCTTCATCAAAAGCCAACTCCAGATCAGCCAAGGGCAGATTGGTTCCGAACGACTCGGGCCGTCCCAGCAGGTGCTGCTTACAGAGCTGGCCACCTTCGTCATACTTTCCAGCGAACATGAGATCGCGAATACGGCCAAGATTCTCGAGAGCCTTCGGATCTATATCCTTGTCGCTGGGCGCCCCCGACCAGAGGGTCGATTCGGTAAGAGCGATGCGCTCGGTTGACGTTCCCCCAAAAACCATACCCCCGATGCGGCCGTTGCCGATTGGCAGAGCTTCCATCCACCGGTCCGCGGGTTTAGAAAACCACAGTTCGGTTCTACGGCGGGGGAGAATTCCTGCTGCACGGATTAGACTCCGGGGGAGCACTGCGAGCACGGCCGACCCCAGCATGAACTCTCGTCTTGTAGTCGTCACGTAAATCCCTTTCTAAACTATTCCCCGGTCGGCGGAGCTTATGTCCCGCAACGGCGAGATGCCGGTATTAGTCCTGGCGGAGTTCGATCAATTTGGACTCTGATGGCAACAGTTCCATGCTGAGAGTGTCATGCGTGGACTGGAGCGTCTTGCCAGACGCAACATCCGTAACTGAAACGGATGGCGCGTTGGCAAAGACTCGGTCGATGCGATCTAAGCGAATCGCAATTGTCCGGGAACTCCCGTCATAGTTGAACAGAGCGACATACACCCCGTGGGACGAGCGCCGGCTGAAAAGGGCGGCCGCCCTGTCTCCCGTGTCACCCTCGACCGGACGGAATGCGATGCCTTCGCTGGCCACCGCCAACAGGTTGCGATTGTCGTAGACCGAGCGTGCCAGATCGCGGCCCTGTGGATCATCCGCAAGGCGGCTACTGTCCAGAATCATGCCCCCGCTGATGATCGCCGACAGGAGTCGGCTCCTGCCTTCGGTCACGCTGCGCGCACCTTGATCAGCCTTTTCACCCAAAACCACATGGTCTGGATCGGGGATGTACAAGTTCTGGTCGGTCCACCAGCCGTAGGTCAGGGAATTGAGCATGTATTCCGTCGTCTGATCGCCACCGCTCATGCGTCCCTTGGTATCGCACGAGAGCCGTCGCGCGTGCCCGTATCCCGAAGGGAACAGAGGGGCGATGGAGAGACTCAGGAACATGCGGTTGCCGGTTTCATCGATGATCTGCTTCATGCCGGCGTTGTAGGCTTCGATGCCCGTCTGTATCGCAGGATCGTAATGAACACCTTCGAGGGCACCGTGGGAGAGGAAATCCAGCTTTAAATATTCGAAGCCAAGCCGCTGAAACTCATTGGAGAAATAGGTTGTGCGCGCTTTGGCTCCAGGATGCGAGGGATCGATTGCCAAACCGCCATCGACCTTGGGAAGCAGTGACCCGTCGGACGCTTTCAGAACAATATCGCGGTAACGGTACTTCATCCCCGTGCCTTCGACATAGGCATCCAGATCGTCGGACCAGTAAACAAATGGTGTCCAATAGATGCCGGGTTCGAAGCGGGTACCTTCCGGCGCGCGCATCGCTTTAATGTTGGCGACCGCGTCGGCGAGTTGAACGGCGTCCAGGTTTGACCAGAAGGCGTCAAGATTGATGTAGACCACTTTATTCCGGCCAAAGCCGAGCGGGACCAGCGTATCCCTGACAAACGCAGCAGAATCCAGATAGCGGTGGTGGTTCATCTTCTCCCCGTAGGCAGCCCAGCTGTTCCATCCCATGGGGGCACCTGCGCCCCATCGCAGCGGCGGATGTAGAGCGGCGTTGGCCGCGCCATAAGCTTCAAGCCCGTCCCGCCAGTCGGCGAACGAGCCAATAAAGATGCGCGGCGAAACCACCTGAGGGCCGCGAACCAGACCATGCGCCACCGTGTCGTGCGTATCCGTCCGCACCCCCGTCGGTGAAGCGATCCCGCCGTAAATGTCCAGATCCGTCAGATGACCATTCGCAGCATGCGCTTCAATGGCGGTCTTCCAGGTGTCATGGGTGATCGCTCCCAGAATGAGAGCCTGGCGGCTCGCATTGTCATAGATTGCCGTGACCTCATTGCTCGTAAAGGTCTGGCCAACCTTCATGTCTCCAACCGCAAGGCTGTTGTAGCGAAACCACATGTCATTGTCGAAGGGCACATGAAGCACCCGTAAAGATTCGCCGTTGCCGATCTGCACAGCACTTGCGCCCTTGAGCACAACCGCGTCGAAGTGCCTGGTACCAATGGCACCCGCCTCCGGACTTAGTTCCACCTCGACTGCGATCCACGGTTTTCCGTCGTAGAGCCAGATATGCTGAAAAAGCGCGGGCAGGCCAGGGGCGGTGCTGCGGATTGTGTATTCATGCGCCCCCGCGGCTCCCGCCGCCAGAGCTGAGTTCAGCATGTCCTTCGATGTGTCCGGATCATGCGCCGCGTAAGCGGCCGTCGATAGCAGGCGGCCATCTTCTAGGCGGGCGCTGCTGGTGATGCCAAGAAGTTTGTGCCCGTCTCGCCAAGCAATGTCCATCGTGCCGGACCGACGATGATAATGAATACTCACGAGCTGGTTCTGCAACGCGATGTCGTGCCCCGGAACGGATGAACGAGCTTGCCCGGTCGCCTGCGGATCAGCCCACCCGATGAGTAGGGCAAGCGCAATCATGCCAACCATTGCCGATATCCGCGGCGGGTTCGTACCGCATTTCATGAGCGGCCCTCACCACCCATACTGCGCAATTTCGGCCTCAAATCCATCTTCAGACAGAGAGACTCGCATCACCGCCTGTCGAGCGAAGGCGCACTCGGTGGCAATGTGGTTTCTCGAGACCGATCGGGGCAGAACGGGCTGGGTGATCCGTTCTGCCCCCCGCAGTCAGTTTTACTAGAAGGCGTACTTCAAAGAAAGCTGTAGGAATCGAGCGTCCGGTGTATTGTTCTGGAAGAACTTCGGCCCTGTGATCTGTCCGCCGTTCGAGTTGTTGTTGGTGGTGGAAGGATTGCCGAGCGTGGGATGGTTCAGGAGATTGAACGCATCCACCCGGAATTGCAGATACTGCTCGCGGAACAAAGTGAAGTTTTTGAACAGCGACAGGTTGACGCTGTAGTAGCCAGGACCGTAAATCGTGTTTGACCTGCCGCCGAGCAACGCAATCGCCGTTGCCTCGTCCGTCACCGGCGATGGGAAAAGAGTCCCAATATCACTGCCAGGAAGTGGATTGGCGAAGGCGCAGGGATTGTACCAATTCTCTTTTGTCTTCGTCTGGGTTGCGCAGGCGACACCGGGGTTTGAGGCGTCGGGGGATCCACCGGGCGCAAACGGATCGCGGATCTGGATCGCTCTCGCACCGCCCCCGGCTGCCGTACTGATGTTCGGAGAGACCGTGAAAGGCGTCCCCGTCTGCGCCGCGAAGGTAAGGCTCGAGGACCAGCCACCGGCAGCTATGTCTGCCCACCGCGATTGATTCAGATACGCTCTTCCTCTTCCGAACGGTAACTGATAGTTGCCGTTCAGCGTAAGCCGGTGCCGGACGTCATAGGGCGAGTTCGTGTACTCGTCGATAACCGGAATGAGCGCCATGTTGCGGTCGCCGACGGCGGTGGAGAGGCCGCCTGCATCGCTGCTGTCGTCGAGGGCGTGCGCCCACGTATAGGTGGCAAGGAAAGTGAGCCCGTGAGACAGGCGTTTTTCCACCTTGGCCTGCAGGGAGTTGTAGTTGCTGACACCGGCGAAGTGAATGGTACCCACGCCGCCAAGGTCGGGAAACGGCTGCAGTGCCTGCGTGTTGGTGCCTGGCGCGAACAGACCACGCACTGTATTGGGATCGTAGTACAGCGACAGATGGCGCGAAACGTTGCCAACGTAGCTCAGGGTCGCAACCATATCGCCGCTGATCGACTGCTGAAAAGACAGGTTGTAGTTCATCGTGTACGGGGTCTTGATGTTGGGGTCGATCGCATGAAGGCCGGGGTTCGAAACAAAGTTTTGCAGGCCGTTGCCGGTCTTTGCTACGAGCCCGTCCTCCAGGGTGATGCCTTCACTTGTGAGTGACGGACAATTGCCGAGCGAACAGGTCGGAGCGCTGAGGTTCGCCGAGTTTGACCAGGGAAAGTTGGTGCCCAAATTGGTGTTTCCCTGGCTCTGCAGGCCGCCATAAAAGAGACCGAAGCCGCTCCGAATCACGGTCTTTGGCGTCGCCTGGTAAGCGAAGCCGATACGCGGAGCAAAGTTCAGTTTTTGCGAGGTTGCCAGGCGCTCGTTGTTCACGTATCGAAGAGTGACGTGATCTTGTGCGAGAGTAGCCAGGAAGGGCGCTCCAAGGTCCACGCCCTGAGCCTTGGTGGGAAGCTCATAGATCGCAGTTCCCGTACCGATCCCGAGACCGCCGGTTTGGATGAAGTTTGCCTGGCTTCCGCTGGTTTCCTTGTAGGGCTGGTAGTGGTCGTAGCGCAGGCCGAGATTGATGGTCAGGTTATGAGCGATCTTCCAATCGTCCTGAAAGTAGACGGAATCGTACCATTGCGCATCATTGATGTTGGGGGAGGTCCAGATATCGGCCGTATTCATCTGATCGGCGAGGAAGTCCGCCACCGCGTAGCCAGTGAAGCTTACCCCCGGCGCTCCGGTGTACACAGGGTTGTAGAAGTATTGCCCCAGCGGAGCGGCTGCATAGCGGTCGAAAACGCGGATTGCCTGGAACGACACGCCGGCCTTCAGGGAATGGTTGCCCAGTATTTTGGTTACGTTATCCAGTATCTGATAGACGTTTTGCGCTTCGTTCTGCGTACCGACGGAGCCCCACTGATTGATGGTTCCACTGAAGTAACCTAGCGGCAGGCCACCCAACCCAGGCCCGAGATTGGGAACGCCCCCCAGGCCAAGAGTTGCGGAGAGCGAATTGTCGTTTGCGTTCGGCTGAAGGTACTTGAAGACCCCCCAGTTATAACCGAAGCGGAACTCATTGCTGAGGGTGGGACCGAAAGAATGGGTCTCGCTCAGCATGAAGTTCTCCGCCAGGTTGGTGTCTAACTTGCCGCCGAAACCGCTGCCATCGAGGATGGGGCCGAGGGGAAGCCCGTGCGTGATGATCTCATGCAGATAGCTGTAGCGTGCGTAAGCCTGATCCTTCTGACTGACGTTCCAATCAAGCCGCTGGTCCCATTGGAAGATGTTGTCCGCCCGTCCGACATTGGCGATGTAGTTGTTGAATGTCTTACCGTCATTGGTGTTCGGAGACGGGTACAACTGGAGGATGTTTTGTGCGACGCCGTTGATCTGATCCGGGCAAAAAACGTTGTTGGCGCCATTGCAGGACAATGTCTGCATGCCGCCTGAGCCCGGCTGATAGAGCTGAATCGGATTGGCTTGCCCGGTGAGAGTGGTGTCCAGCAACTCAGAGAAATTCCCCTGAGTCATCAATGCGGTCGGCACGGTCGTCGTGGATGGCTGGGAGATCGAGATGCGGTTTGTCTCGAAGTCTCCAAAATAGAAGAGCCGGTCCTTCAAGATGGGCAAGCCGAGGGTAGCGCCGAACTGGTTCTGATGGTATGGAGGTATGGTCTGCGCTTCCCAGTCCTTCGCGTCGAGACTCGTGTTGCGAAGATACTCCCACAAGCTGCCATGAATCTGGTTCGAGCCAGACTTGATGCTGGCGTTCATGACTGCGCCTGCCGAATGGCCGAACTCTGCGCTGTAGTTGCTGGTCTGAAGATTGAACTCAGCCAGCGCATCGGGCGGCGGGCGCATGACGAAGCTGGACCCATTGAGGAAGTCAATCAGATTGGTGTTGTTGTCAACACCGTCCAGGATGAAGTTGTTCTGCTCGGCACGCTGGCCATTGGCCACAAAATCGCCGGTGCCGCTGCCGCGCGTGTTGCCGAAGGGAGGAGCGACACCCGCGGTGAGTTGGGCAATATAGACCCAGTTACGCCCGTTGAGAGGCGTGTTGTTGATGGTTTCGGTGCTGACGACCTGGCCGACCTGACTGTTCTGTGTTTCAAGCAGGGGCGCTTCTGCCGAGACAGTCACCTGCTGTTTTACCTCTCCGGGGTGCAGCGGGAGCGTGACATTCAGATGCTGCTGGATGTTTAGGCGCAGGTTCTCGCGCACCGTGGTCTGGAAGCCTGGCGAGCTCGCCGTCAGTTTGTAGTTGCCAATCTTCACGGGGGAGAAAGTGAAGGCGCCGCTTTCATTGGCCGTGCGGTCGAGGACGAAACCGGTGTCCGTGGCCGTGAGAGTGACGTTTGCCCCGGGAATTACCGCACCGGACTCGTCCTGAACGACCCCGGTAATGGCGCCCTGGTCGGTCTGCGCCTTTGCTGAAGACACCGCGAACGCATACAGGCAAATGCAAAGCGCGAGCCATGCGCCGCGTTGGAGAAGCTGCTTGCTTCCATTGGTGCGATCTCTAAACATGGTGTGGGCCTTCCCTTCTGTTTCAATTCCAAGATGAAATTGGGCTTTCCGTTGGCCTTGGAATGTCAGACGTATACATCTTGTCAGGGACAGGGCCGCTTGCTAATGTATACGTATACATACTTGTCCTGCCAAACTTTGTAAGGGAATCCATGGACAGTTGTCAACCTGAAAATCTTGCTTCTGCGTCGATCGTCCTTTGGCGGGCCATCCCCGGACAAAGCAAGGCTTTGCCCCTTGTTCGCCGGAATGTCCCGGATGTCCATCCGGCCCTGGGCACCCATCAGATATTATTTCGCTTGTTGCGCTCCTTCCCTGCCAATTTGGTTGACCTCGTGGTGATCGGGGTCTATTTTGTCGCCACCATTTTCGTCGGGTGGCTGTTTCGCAGAAAAGCGCACTCCTCCTCCGAGTTCTTTCACGCGGCTCGGACTTTACCCACGGCAGTCACTGCCATCGCCTTCCTTGCGGCAAACTGCGGAGCGCTCGAAATTGTCGGCATCGTCTCAGCCAGCGCGAAGTATGGCGCGAAAACCCTGCATTTTTATTGGATCGGTGCCATACCTGCGATGCTTTTCCTGGCGCTTTGCATGATGCCGATCTACCTGCGGAGCCGCGCCCTCACCGTTCCTGAATTCCTCAAACTGCGCTTCAACGACTCTACCCGCACCCTGAATATTGTTTGTTGCGGCATCATGATGATCCTCGTTTCGGGCATCAGTCTCTACGCCCTATCGCAAGTGCTGCGTACCTTTCTGGGATGGAGCTTCACCCAGACCACATTGACCGCAGCCGCGATCGTCTTTCTCTACGTCTCCCTCGGTGGTCTTTCCGCCACCATGTACAACGAAGTGATTCAATTCGGACTGATTATTCTCGGGATCTTCCCACTCGTGTTCTTCATCCTGCGCGACTTCCATGGCTGGGGCGGCATCGCCTCGCAGCTGCAGCCTTCCATGCGCCATACCTGGGTGGGGCTTCCGCTCACCAGTCCCCACGCATACCCCATGGACGTCCTCGGTATCTCGATGGGCCTAGGTTTTGTTCTTAGTTTCGGGTATTGGTGCACCGATTTCGTACTCATCCAACGGGCGCTGGCCGCGCGTACTACCGCCGGAGTCATCCACACCCCCTTGATCGCCGCCGCCGTCAAGGTTTTTTTTCCTGTTCTGCTCGTGCTTCCCGGCCTCGCAGCAGCCATCCTGTTTCGCACCCGGGAAGGGTTTAACTACGACCAGGCCCTGCCCTCGCTGATGATGCGTTACTATTGCCACGGCTTGCTGGGTTTCGGAATTACCGCAATTTTGGCGAGCCTCATGTCCGGACTCGCGGGAAATATCAACGCACTCGTCACCATCTGGACACATGACGTCTATCGAGCCACCCTCGCGCCCAACAGAAGCGATGGCCACTACGTCCTGATGGGAAGGTTCTCAACCCTTGTCGCCATTTTGCTCAGCATCGCGACCGCATACCTGGCGCTCTCTTTCAACAACCTCATGGACTACCTGCAACTGCTTTTCTCGCTGTTCAATGCCCCGCTTCTGGCTACATTTCTCCTTGGCATGTTCACCACCTGGGCGACTCCAAAGGCCGGCTTTTGGGGACTCCTGTTCGGCATCGTCTCATCCATCGCACACAATTTTGCCTACCGCATGCATTGGATTACGTATGGTAGCGACATGAGCGCCAATTTTTATGGCGCAATTCTCGCCTGGGCGAGTTGTTTTCTGCTCACAGCACTCCTCAGCGGATTTACCACTGCCAAGTCACGCGAGGAACTCGCCGACCTCACTTGCTGGACCGGGACGCATCAAGGCATTCGCATGCCGAAGACGGCTCTCGCTCTTGCGTTCGTAACCTTCGCCACCTGCCTGTTTCTGAGTGTGGTCTTCCGCTAGGGTTCGGCAGCGCCGGCGAAGATCCGCGAAGCGGCACAGACAGAGGTCATGGAGATCAAGCTTGAACGAAGCAATCGTAATAAGGCTGAAAAAGTTTGGGTCAAATTTACACATGCTTGGATGGAGCAAATGATGCGTGCCTGGAGTAGACCCGTAGTGAATCGCCGAAGCTGCTTGATCCTGTCCCGCAGGAAAGCCGTAGGGAAATCCTGTACTCGACCCGCAGTTTTGCTGTCGATCGCCCTCTTAACTCTTATCGCCCCTCGGCTGGCACGAGCGCAGTCTGGCAACGCCTCGTCCATCCGCTTCGACAAGGCGACGCAGGTATTCCGCATCGATGCTGCGGATATGTCTTATGCGTTCGGGATTAACGAGAAAAAACAGGTGCAGACGCTCTATTGGGGGAAGCGACTCAGCCCGGATGATACCTTTGCAGCGCCCCACTCGGATCCCGGGATTTCGTCCTTCGACCCTCCCATTAACACCACGCGTCAGGAGTTTGTCGCTTGGGGTGGAGGCCTTTACATTGAACCCGATCTGAAGATCACTTTCCCGGACGGCAATCGCGACCTGGTCCTGCAGTATGTCTCACACACCATCGAGGGCGCCCGGCTGGCGCTCCTGCTCAAGGACATATCGCGAGAGGTCTATGTCGAGCTTCAGTATCAGGTAGACGCCGCCACCGGCATCCTTCGCCGATCGGCACAGCTCCAGAACAAGACCTCCGCTGCACTGATCATTGAGCAGATCGCCTCTGGTACCTGGAATCTCCCACGCGGAACGAACTATCGCCTGCGTTACCTCGCCGGTCGATGGGCGGGGGAGTGGCAATTGCACGAGCAGATGATCCAACCAGGCAAAACTACCCTTGAGAGCCGCCGCGGGTCCACCGCTGCGCAGAACTCCCCATGGTTTGCCGTCGACCGGAATGGCTCGGAAGACCAGGACAGCGGCGACGTCTGGTTCGGTGCTTTGGGCTGGAGTGGATCGTGGCAGATCAGCATAGAGCAGGACCAGATTCAGCAGGTACGTTTGACAGGCGGTCCCAGCAATTTCGACTTCGGCTATCGCCTGGCTGCTGGCGAGCACCTGCAGACGCCCTACTTTTATGCCGGCTACTCGCACGATGGCATAGGCGGTGCTTCCAGGTTGTTACACCGCTTTGAGCTCTCCAGCATCCTCCCGCACGCGCCAAGCGCGAAGCTGCGGCCCGTCCTTTATAACTCCTGGGAGGCCACGGGCTTCAATGTCCATGAACCCGGACAGGAGGAACTCGCTGAGAAAGCCGCCAGCATTGGGGTGGAGCGCTTCGTCGTCGACGATGGTTGGTTCGGTCAGCGCGCGGATGATCGAGCGGGGCTTGGTGACTGGTACGTGAACCCGGTGAAGTTTCCGCACGGATTGAAGCCTCTGATCGACAAAGTCCACTCGCTGGGCATGGACTTCGGTCTTTGGGTCGAGCCTGAGATGGTCAACCCGAATTCTGACCTTTATCGCAAGCATCCGGATTGGGTGCTGAACTTCCCCACTCGACCGCACACCGAGGGGCGGAATCAGCTTGTGCTCAATCTCGCCCGCTCTGATGTTCGCGACTATGTCTTTCAGTCTCTTGACCAGCTCTTGAAGGAGAATGACATCGCTTTTCTCAAGTGGGACTACAACCGCAACTGGTCCGAACCTGGATGGCCGGCGGTCTCTCCGGAAGAACAGAAGCAGGTCTACATCACCTACGTGCAAAATCTTTACTCCATCCTCGATGAGTTGCGTGCGAAGCATCCCCAGGTGGACATCGAAAGCTGCTCCGGCGGTGGAAGCCGCGTTGACCTGGGCATCATGCATTACACCGACGAGGTCTGGCCTTCGGATAATACGGATGCGTTTGACCGGCTCCTGATACAGGATGGGTTCTCCTATGCCTACACGCCCGCTGTCATGATGTCCTGGGTCACCGATTCCCTCACCCAGCTCAATCAGCGCAATCTTTCCCTCGAATACCGCTTCCTGTCCTCCATGCAGGGCGCGCTCGGCATCGGGGCGAACCTGAACCACTGGAAGCCCGAGGACTTTGCCACCGCGAAGAAAATGGTCGCGCAGTACAAGCAGCTTCGTGAGACCGTGCAGCGCGGCTCGCTCTACCGTCTGATCTCGCCCCAAAGCGGCAGCGAACAATCTGTGACCGAAACTGTATCGGAAGACCAGCGCCGCGCCGTCGTCTTTGCCTTCCTCCACTCCAGTCGAATGCTCTATCCCTTCCCCCGTATCTACCTTCGTGGACTGAAGCCAGAAGCGATGTATCGGATCGCGGAACTGCATGGGAAGCTTTCGGCGGTTTCTCCAGCGGTTGAGAGCGGCGCATTCTGGATGCAGCAAGGTGTCGACGTGGAACTGCGAGGAGACTTTCAGGCTGCTGCCTTCACCCTGGAAATGACGGGAAACTAACTCCCGCAATAGCACCGGGCTGCCATGGCATCGACCACGGCAGCCCGGTGCACGTCCGCTGGCGATTATTTTGCTTCGCCGCTCTGCATCAGGTTTCCAACTTCGGCCCCGTTGTTCGAAGAGAACACAAGATCCACATCGAACCGGGCACTGCTGGAGCATCTGGAGAAATCGATCGGGACATGGACAGATCCAGTTGCGCCCGGAGCAATGTCTCCAACTTCGATCGGCAGGTGACGGAGAACTCTGGGATGACACACGTTATCTCCGCCGGTCTGCGTCAGCGAGAGCACATTCATCTGCGACCGGACAGCGCGCTCTGGGCCTGCGTTACTGAGAGAAAGCTTCCAAACGCGAAGGCCTCCCCCTCCAGACTTCCCCACGATTGCGCCCGTCAGAATCGCGGACCCAGTCGTGCGAGCGATTGCGATGCGGTCCAATGCCGGTGCGAAGCCCGTCGGGTTGCCGAGCTGGATGGTGTTAGCGCCGGCGTTCAACTCTACCGGAATCACCAGGCTGGCAGGCAAGCTGAAGCTGCTGCCGTTCAGGTCGAGTTCGGTGGGGGCACCATTGTTGACCGTCATGAAGAAGGAGCGCGGTCCGCTGGTGAGATAGTCAATCTCCATCTGATAGAGACCCGACCGCGCAACCGTCACATTGGTAAACGTCACGGCGTTTCCGCTGCCGCCACCGAGATTGCCAGCCTCGGAGCCACCCGAGCAGTAAGCGCAGTAGGACGGACTGGCGGTTCCTGACAACGTGGCGAGTTCACCTTCGTAGGTGGTTCCCTGTGGAGCTGTCGCGGACCCATCACCACGGATCATGATGCGATCCATATCCGGCGGATAACTTGTCGGATTGCCGAACTGGATGCTGTTGCTTCCCGCTACCAATCGAACCGGCACGGTTGTGCTGGAAGGAAGCTGAAAGCTGCCGCCGCCCACATTCAGGGTCATGAAGGGTCCACCGTTGACCTGGTACATCAGTGCGCGATTGCCAACCGTCATAGAGTCGATCTGCATCTCATAGACGCCAGGTCGATCGACGCGAAGGTTGTTGAAAGTGAGCGTGTTGTTGGGGCCTACCCCCAGATTTCCGACCTTGGAGCCGCCTGAGCACGCGGGGCACTCGGCAATCGCCGCTGTGCCGCTTAGGGCTTGCGCCTCCGCCTCATAGGATTGCGAATGGGGCGGAGCAGCGGTTCCCTTCGCGGTCACCTTCAGCAGTCGTGCTCCATGCCCCAGAAGGACCGCAGAGAAGCCGTGGTTGAACTTGCCAAGGTCGATGTGGTTCCACAGGTCGCGAACCTTGGTAGCGTTCCTGAATCCGAGCGCGCTCCAATCGAGCGTAACCGGAACGGGAAATGCGTTGAGATTGAACAGCGCCACATAGTAGCTGCCATCTCCCCGATCCGCTGCCCACACCGGCGTAATGCCGCCTTCCACTTGCCGCGCCGGGTGTCCCGATTGGTCGACAGCGATTACCTCGTCGTTACTCAAGAGCTGACTTCCGGTGCTGTCGAGGGCCGTCAAATCGCCTCCAAGAAACATCGGTGCATTGGCCATGGCCCACAGGGTGACGGCAGATTGCTGTTCTTCGGGGCTCAAGCCAAGGGTGCTGGAGTTGCCTACCTCAAGCGAGTCCAGATCATTCCAACCGAGCGTTGGGCCGGAGGTATTCTCCCAACCCACCAGATCATAAAACCGTTGCGACATCATTGGCCAATTCGTGATTGTGGAGCAATTTCCTTCGCATTCGACGTCACCTTCAATTCGGCGAGCATTCGCGTAGGTCTGCCATGTGCTGAGATAGTCCTGATCCAGGGCCCATGAAACAGTGAACCAGATGGGACGTCCGCTCTGCGCGATCGCCTGCGCCCAAGCCGCCACATCCGGTCGGTTGTCGATCGACAAGTCATCTCTATAGGAACCCGGCGTCACCGCATCGAGCTTGATAAAATCGACCCCCCACGAAGCAAACAGGTCTACGACAGAATTGGTGTACTCCTGCGCGCCGGGTTTGGTGTAGTCGATTTTGTAGTGAAACGGAGAGGTGCCGGATCCGCCGAAGGAGTTGCCCGCGGTGTAGGGAACCGTAAGAATATCTTGGATGTGATATTGCGTTCCCAGGATCGGAGAGTTTGCGGCAACCGCCGGCTCCTCGACTCCTGGAATCCAGTAGATACCCGCCTTTTGCCCATTCTGATGAATATGAGCCACGAGCGCGGTGATATCCGGAAAAGTCGTGGTGTTGGGGATCGGCCGCCCGCTGGCATCGAACGATCCTTGCCATCCGGAATCCATATTGATGTAGTTGTAGCCATGTGATTGCAAACCGGACGCCAGCAAGGCATCCGATTGCGCTGTGATGTTCGCCTGGGTAAGAAAGTTGCTGGAGATGGTCTGTTGGCTGAAGCTACTCCAGCCCAAGTACGGCTTCTCTGCAACGCCGGGCGACTGTGCATGTCCGGAAACCCCGGATGCGAAGAAGGAGCTCGCCGCCAGAGCGGCCATGCAAATCAAGCGATGGCTGCGATTGCGACGAGGCGAGGAGTAGGTGGCTTGCCTATCAAAGGTATTTGACTCAATGGATGGAAACAGGTTTTTTTTCACGGGTTTGCCTCTCTTAGTTATTCGAATCAACTGTCACGCAACGGACTCCATTCCGATCGCTTTAGGCCGATGCAGGAATGCCGGCGGATACTGCGACGGGTAAATTCTGCCAGAGCCACGGTGATGTCCTAAGGCATGGAACAAACCTAAGCCATCCAGTCCAGCACGCGTCGCAACGTGGTCGGTGCCGTCGAGATCTTGCCCGCAGGCAGGGGGGGAGCAATGGCGCAGGCGAGACCATGGCCTTCAAACCAGACCAGAAAGCGCGACCGCTCCGCGTCTTCGAGCCGCGATTGATTGATCCACGTATAGTAGGCGCCCATGTCCGCATCGATCAGAGATCCGGCTTGATCTTGCGGCTGCATGAGAGGATCGCGCGCAAGCAACTGCTCCATCGGCGCGCTGGATTGGCGTGTGGCAAATCTTGCGAAGAGCGTAAGTGGCTGGGCCCGATGCAGGCATTCACGCGAAGCCCATTGGACGAATGTTGTGCTGTAGATCTGGCATCCGGCGCCCTGAGTGAGTATGTTCACCTCAAAGTTGCGCAAAGGTGCGTCGACAAGAGTTCCTTTGAGATCCAGGTCCTCCGGGCTGAGGCTCGCGATATAGGAGCTTACCTCTTCTACCCCAGCAGCTCCGCCACGGTCCGCTCGGTTCGTGAACTGATTCAGCAAAGCGAACTCCCGCCTCGCGGCGGATGCGAGCCGGTTGTAAGACATCATGGTCAACCCCGGGACAGCAGCGGCCGCGGGATGGGGTTCGCCGCCATCGATATACCAGTGCCCGTACTCCAACGGGTGGCGCTGGGCACGCAAGCTCACCGCCTCTAGCAGCGCGTCGAGCCCTCCCGCGGGATCAATCTGTGTAAAGAGTGTGCCTCGCGGCATCAAACGACGGAACAGGGGCTGCTCGATTGGCTGCGACCCTCGCCCCACGACAACAATTGTCCAGCGCGGTACGGCAGGCGGCTCGGGATGGGATGCCTCTTGCAGGCGCTGTTGATACTCCTGCGCTGTTTTGTGATAGTTGTCGATCTGATTCTCGGACCACAGGTACGCAGTCAACTGTTCGCTGAATCGTTGCGGGTGGCCGACCCAGTCGATCTCGATCAGTTGACTCGACAGTGGGATGACGGAAAAAGGGGACATCAATGCATCGAACGAAGCACCATCCAGGCGGTCTAGAAATTTCAACTGAAGCAAGAGCTGTTCCCGCTCCGCCGGGAAACTCCAGTCGTAGCGAACTATCTGACGGAGCATGGGGGACAGCAGAATCAGTGGCATTCGTTTGAGCACGCGCAGGTTCGCGGTCGCAAGCGACCGGCCTTGCGGCGGATACTTTGCAAAGGTCTCGGCTCGTAGGTCGCGCGGATGCATTAAAGCACCTCGACAATCGGCTTGCCCTTCGCCAGTGGCGTTGCGAAGTTCATCATTGCCCCCAATGTCGCCACCAAATCAAGGGAATCGAGAGGCCTGTCAACAGTCCTGTTCTGGCGAATGTTCGGCCCCAGGGCCATCATCCAGGTGGTTCGGGAAAGCGGGTCTCCCGTGCGATGGTGTTGAAACCCATTGCCCGAGGCGCTGAAGTCCGAGTCGCGACCAAAATCAGGAAGGATCAAAATCGTTGTGCGCCCCTTGTACTCCGGATCGTTCTCGATCATCTGCCATATCTCCGCGCAGAGACGGTCAGTCCGCCGGATCCCCTCGAGGTAAAGCGAATATGCACCTGAATGTGCGATATCCATATCGTGCAACGTGATCCAGAGCAGGCTGGGGGCGAACTGACGCATCAGCTGCCTCATCACGTAGACCGAAAGCTCGTCCGCGCTCGACAGCGTCTTGGCATGGTGCGTGAAGTCATCTACCGAGAGATGCAAAATCTCCATGAGCCGCGAAAGCTTCACATTGTTCTGCACCGCAGGTGGCGTAAACAGAGGGTCTTCGTAGTTGTCCTGCAACAGGAAATCGAGCCCGGCAGAACTAGTCGCGGTCTTGCTCAGCGCCGATGCCAGCAGATGTTTCGGCAGAATGACCTGCGCTCCGAAACCCGGCGGGAACCGCGTCCCGTCACTCTGCCCGATACGGTTGAAGCCGTTGCTGGGTGCAATCACCCAGACGTCATTCGCCGGGCGGCCAAGTCCCTTTCGGAAATATTCGAAGACCGTGGGATTCTTCGGGGCAACATCGGCAAAGTTGTCGAACTGTTCATAGGCGCCGGTTGCGAGGCTTGCGGTCGCCACGTAGTGACCGAGAATTCCGCGATTCACGACCTGGGTGCAGAACGTCGCCTGTGGAATCAGCTCATTCATCAGATGGGGAATATTTTCCTGCCCCTCAGGGGCAAAAGTCTCTTCATCGCGCGCGCCACCGCCGAAGGTGAGGACGACCGTCTTTTGCCCTCTCGGCAGGGCGGCAGCCCTCAGCGGCGCAAACCCGAATAGTCGGCTGGCGGTTCCGGCCATTGCGGCTGAACGTAAGAAGCTGCGCCGGGTGATCGCCCTCTGTTGCGCGATTTGTTGCAAGCACTCCGTGCGAGTGGACCCAGAATAGGAACTCATCATTCCTCTTTTCCCACAGCATCTACGACCAAAAACGCCCGCAGCAGTACCTGATGTAGATCGATTCATTTCGACCGGAACGAGACGTCTTCACCTGTTCACTCCCTGGTTCCGCGCTGAACTGTTATCGACACATCCACGAGGTGCGCTACTATGTATACGTGTACACAAGGCAATTGTGCAATTCAAGAGTTAAAATTCAAGATCAAAGCCGGCGAGGTCCGAGCCTGGGATCCGCCAAGCATCGCATTTGTGCCGCCTCACTTTTCCCGGTAGAGTGACACGCAGCTTATCCTCCTGCCCAGGAGAACGGATCGCACCATGGACATGCGCGACATCGCCAAACTAGCAGGAGTGTCCAGTGCTACCGTATCGCGCGTCATCAACGGCTCACCTCTGGTGCGACCGGAAACAGTAGCGCGCGTTCGCAAGGTAATCGAGAAAGTGAAGTTCTTCCCCAATAGCAGTGCGACGACCTTGAAATACGGCAGAAGCGGCACGTATGGCCTGATTATTCCCGACATTACAAATCCGTTCTTTCCGGAGTTCATTAAGTGTTTTGCAGAAATCGTCGTCAAAAACGATCAAGAGATGTTGATGGATACCACTGACTTTCACTCCGGGCGCATGCAGCAATCCATCCGGCGGATGCTCATTCGCAGGGTGGACGGCGTGGCCTTGCTGGCTTCGGAGATCGAGACGGAGCCATTTGAAGACTTGATACAAAACCGGGTTCCCTTGGTGACCATGGATCGTGGGCGTACGGCAAAGGGGTTGAGCGATGTGGCCATCAACAATAAGAGCGGCATGGACCAGGCATTGCGGCACCTGAAAGAGCTCCGCCACAAGAAGGTCGGTTATATCGGCGGGTTCGCCGGCATCACGATTTCAGACCATCGCGTCCAGGCGTTTATTCATGCTCTAAAGCGCGTAGATATTGTGCCGCGACCGGAGTTCATCAAGGTCGGGAACTACCGGATTACAGGTGGTATGACAGCCATGACCGAGCTGCTTACCCTGAAAGACCGACCCACCGCAGTTTTAGCGGCGAATGATTTGACGGCGATTGGTGGCATGCGGGCGGCGATGAAGATGGGGTTCTCAATCCCGGACGATGTATCCATTGTAGGCTTTGATGACATTGAGATGAGCGATATCGTCCACCCGCCCCTGACGACATTGCGGTTACCGAGATACGAGCTTGCGAAAGCGTTCTTCGATGCGCTGGAGCATCTCAAGAGTAATCTGCATGCTCAAGGTGAACAGCATAGCGTGAAAACGACTTTGATCGTGCGTCAATCGACCGGCCCGGTTCGGAAGCGCAGCAAAAGGTGAACGTGTCTTGTGAAATCTTCCTGAAGTCGAACAACGATGCACACTCCCGATGCGAAACCCCCATTCGTCCCAGGCTCGCGTCCGCAAGCCCAATTTTTCGCCTGCCGTGCCTCTGCGAAACTGCGGTTTGAGTTAAATCGCGCC
>Ga0193726_1001394_pt1 | contig 19178 bp, 16 predicted proteins | sample H2c1metaG_FD_144928 | JGI IMG/M metagenome (GOLD analysis project Ga0193726, IMG submission 144928) | Soil microbial communities from a riparian zone of the East river system, Colorado, United States - H2c1 | ecosystem: Environmental > Terrestrial > Soil > Riparian zone | place: USA: East River... | reverse complement strand
CCGCGAGCAACTGCATGCCCGCCTGCTCCGGCGTGCGCGATGCCTTGGCATTGTTGCAGCGGCGGCAGGCCGAAACCACGTTGCTCCAGGTATCTTGGCCGCCGCGGCTGAACGGCGTCACGTGGTCGCGCGACAACAGGCTATATGTAAAACGCGCGCCGCAGTACAAACACAGGTATGCGTCGCGGCGAAACAGTGTTTGGTTGTTGAGCGGCGGCGTATAGGCGGCGCCGCGCAGATTGCCCGGATTTCCGGTCACACCGAGCGTGGCGATGATGGAATTGACATCGACGATGGTGCGAAGCCCGGTGCGCGCGCAAGTTCCCCCGTACAGCCGGTACAACAGCGTGCCGCAGGTGTAGGCAACTTGCTCGGTGTGATATAGACGGGCAGCTTCGCGGTAGTCGACCCACTCCAGCGGCATGCCGGAAACATCGGTGCGCAATATCTGTTGCGACAGCGGATAGGTGTGCGAAACGACTGCAAGGTCGTCCCGCCAATCCAACAATTGATACTTGTCCGGTTCGCTCACGCTCATAACACACCAAAGATAGTCGAGTCTTATGCCATAATTCAATGTTTGGCGCGTAAGTTACGGCTTGGGAGAGTTTTGCATGACCGTCGTCGTCGGTGTCCTCAAGGAAACCGCTGCCAAAGAAACCCGTGTTGCCCTCGTTCCGGAAATTGCGACCAAACTCAAAGCCCTCGGCGTTCGCGTACTAATTGAACGCGGTGCGGGTGGCGCGGCGCATTTTCCGGATGCCCTCTACACTGATGCCGAATTCAGCGATGCCTCCACGATACTCGGATCGGCCGACGTTATATTGAAAGTGCAGCCGCCCACCTTGACGGAAGTCGCAGCGCTCAAAAAAGGCGCGGTCATCATTGGGTTCATGCAAGCCTATGCCCGCGCCGATCTGGTCCGCGCGCTCAAAGAACGGGGAATCACCAGCTTCGCGATGGAATTGGTGCCGCGTATTTCGCGCGCCCAGTCCATGGACGCGCTCTCCTCGCAGGCCTCGGTCGCCGGCTACAAGGCGGCATTGATCGCCGCCAACACACTGGAGAGATTCCTGCCCATGCTCACCACCGCCGCCGGCACGATACGGCCGGCCTCCGTGTTGGTGATCGGCGCAGGTGTCGCCGGACTGCAGGCGATCGCAACGGCAAAACGCCTGGGTGCCGTGGTCGAAGCGTATGACGTGCGTAGCGCGACCAAGGACCAGATCAAGTCCCTGGGCGCAAAATTCATCGAGACAGGCGTTTCCGCCGAGGGCGCCGGCGGCTACGCCCGCGAGTTGACGGCGGAGGAAAAAGCCAAACAACAAGAGGTCCTGGACGCGCGCATCGCAGCCAGCGATGCGGTGATTACGACGGCGTCGGTTCCCGGACGGGCGGCGCCGCGCATCGTTTCCCGCTCCGCGGTCGAGCGCATGAAAGCGGGAGCGGTCATCGTCGATATTGCCGCCGAGCAAGGCGGCAACTGCGAATTGACCAAGGCGGGCGAAACCGTCGAGCATGGCGGCGTGAAGATCCTGGGTCCGCTCAACCTACCCGCATCCCTTCCCTACCATGCCAGCGAGATGTATTCGCGCAATCTATTCAATCTACTGAAACCGGCGCTTCCCAAGGGCGAACTCGCCATCGACTGGAGCGACGAGGTGTTTGCCGGAGCGGTTCTGACTCACGACGGGCAAATCAAACACGAGGCCACGCGCGCTGCGCTGGAGGGACAGAAGACATGATCGACGGCGTCATCGCTCTCTATATTTTCATGCTGGCGGCGTTCACCGGCTACGAAGTCATTTCGCGCGTGCCGGTGATCCTGCATACGCCCCTCATGTCCGGATCGAATTTCGTGCATGGCATCGTTTTGGTCGGCGCGATGGTGGCGCTGGCGGCGGCGGATACCACCTTGGGCAGGGTGATCGGCTTCATCGGCGTGCTGTTGGCCGCCGGCAATGCGGTGGGCGGTTACGTGGTTACCGAGCGCATGCTGAAAATGTTCGTGCTGGCCGGCAAGAAGAAAGGACCTTAAGGCAATGCCTTCCGCTTCGACGATTCAGACCTTGACGCAGCTTTCCTATCTCATGGCGGCTGCGCTGTTCATTTTGGGACTCAAGCGCATGAGTTCACCGGTCACGGCCGTCAGCGGCGTCCGTTGGGCGGGCGCGGGCATGGTGCTTGCCACCGTGGTGACGCTGGTGTTCATGCACGCATCCTCGGTGAACCTGATTCTGGTCATCGTCGCGATAGCGATCGGCAGCATCATCGCCTGGGTCAGCGGCAAACGCGTGGCCATGACGGACATGCCGCAGATGATTGCCCTGTACAACGGCATGGGCGGCGGCGCCGCGGCGGCGATCGCAGCAGTGCAACTATACGGCGGCAACGAGCAAAACATCGTCCATCTGACCATGGCGGCTATCGGCGGCTTCATCGGCGCCGTCTCGTTCAGCGGCAGCTTGATTGCCTTCGCGAAGTTGCAGGGCTTGATCACGAAGTCGGTGCGCTTCGGCGGCCAGAAATTCGTGAATTTGGCGATATTGCTGATTACCGTCGGTTTGGGCTTCATGGTGGTGAGCGGCGCCGGCGCGGATTCGGGCCTTCCGGTGGTGTCGTTGTTCTTCGTGTTCGCCCTGATTTTGGGCGTTGCCATGACCCTGCCCATCGGCGGCGCGGACATGCCGGTGGTAATTTCACTGTACAACGCGCTCACCGGGCTCGCCGTCGCCTTCGAAGGCTTCGTGCTCGACAATGCGGCCATGATCATCGCCGGCACCGTGGTCGGCTCGGCCGGCACGCTGCTGACGCAGCTCATGGCGAAGGCCATGAACCGTTCGCTCGGCAATGTGCTGTTCTCGAATTTTGGCGAGACCTCGGCGGCCGGCGGCAGCGGCGTGACCGGGACGCAAAAGGCGATCGAGGCCTCGGACGCCGGCGTCATGATGGCCTATTCGCAAAAGATCATCATCGTGCCGGGATACGGCTTGGCGGTGGCCCAAGCGCAGCACAAGGTCTGGGAACTCACGCAATTGCTCATCGATCACGGCGTCAAGGTGCGCTTTGCCATTCATCCGGTCGCGGGCCGCATGCCCGGGCATATGAACGTGCTGCTGGCCGAGGCGGGCGTGCCTTACGACTTGATCTCCGATCTGGACGAAATCAACGCGGAGTTCGAAACCGCGGACGTGGCGCTCATCATCGGCGCCAACGACGTGGTGAATCCCGACGCGCGCAGCAACAAGAGCAGCCCGATCTACGGCATGCCGATCTTGAATGCCGACAAGGCAAAGAACGTCATCGTTATCAAGCGCGGCCAGGGCCAAGGCTTCTCAGGCATCGACAACGCCTTGTTCGTGCTCGATCAAACCCGCATGCTTTATGGCGACGCGCAGGCGGCGGTGAGCCAGCTGATACAGGCCGTCAAGGCTGCAGGGTAATCTCGAAACTATCCCTGACGCGCCAATGCGCCGGATTGGCGGCCGCAGGGTCCTCGAGCCGCAGCATTTCACCGCGCAATTGTTGGCCGTGCAACTCAAAACGCACGTAGTGATAGTTCGGAAACTCCGTGCCTCGATACAAATCTTCGGGCGGCCGATCGATGTCGTACGGCGTCGCCCCGCCGCCGCCGGAGACCAGGTACGTCACGCCGTCCCGCGCGAGCCGCTCATAATTGTGAATATGGCCGGCGCTGACAATGAAACGCGCCTGGCAATGCGCGGCCACCGTTTTCAAGTAGTCGGCAAGCGCTTGCTCGTTGGGGCGCGCGTTGTGGTCCACCAATTTGACGGTTTGGACATCCGCGACAGGCGGATGATGCATGACGATCAGAACCAAGCGCACCGCGCCATCGAGCGCTGCCAGCTGGCTCTCGAGCCAAGTCCGCTGCTCGCTGCCCGGCAGCAGCGAGGCGTCGCTGTCCAAGGCAATTCCGGTCAGCTTGCTGCCCAGGGCAACGGAATACCAGCGCATACCGCGCAGTTCCGGAAAAGTGCTCCACCAATGCTCGAGACAGCCGGATTGGAAACAGGCCGACAATTCATGATTGCCCAATGCCGGATAGACCCGCAGATGTTTGTCGCGCCAGACCTGCGTCTCGGTGCGGTACACCTCGTAGTCCGCGCCAAGCCCATGGTATGGCAAGTCGCCATTGATGAAGATGGCGGCAGGATTTTCAGCGGCGATTTTCGCGACCAAGGCGCGGCGCGCCGTCGGCGAACTGGCCTGTGTCTCGGCGGGATGAGTAAAACGGATATCGCCATAGGCAATCAACACCAACGGCTCGGGCAGCGCTGAATCGGGGATGCTGAATGTCGTCGCCGCGCGGGCCGCACTGCAAGCGGTCAGGAAGAACAACAAAACCACGGGCAAAGAATTGCGCATTGCGCGATGCTACGGCCACGGAGGCCGAGAAACCATGAAATTCATATTCGCCGCGCTGCTGTGCGTGCCCGTTGCCGTGAGCGCTGCGGACGCAGCGGGCGCGCCGCCCTCGGAAAATGTTCGTTGGCGGCAACACGCCGAGCACGCCCGCATCGTGCGAGACAACTGGGGCATTGCCCATGTCTACGGCAAGTCCGATGCCGATGCGGTGTTCGGCATGATTTACGCGCAGGCCGAGGATGACTTCAATCGGATCGAGCGCAACTATCTCAGCGGGCTGGGCTGGTTGGCGCAGGCGGAGGGCGAATCCGCTCTGTACAGCGACTTGCGCGCGCGTTTGTTCATCGATGTCGGGCGTCTGCAACGGCAATACCGCAGCGCGCCCGCGTGGCTGAAGTCGCTCATGGACGCCTGGTCCGAGGGCCTCAACTACTACCTCTCGAAGCATCCCAACGTGCGGGCGAAGGTCATTCGTCATTTCGAGCCATGGATGGCTTTATCCTTCACGGAGGGCAGCATTGGCGGCGACATCGAAACCATCGATTTGGGCGCGCTGCAGAAATTCTACGGGCAATCCATGCCGGTGCCGCTGGACTCGGCGCGCGTGGAGCAGGCCGTGCCGGAGGAGTTCCCCGGCGGCTCCAATGGATTCGCGCTCGCCCCCGCGCGCAGCGCCTCCGGACACGCCATGCTATGGATCAATCCGCATACCTCTTACTATTTTCGCTCCGAGCTGCAGATGGTCAGCGAGCAGGGACTGAACGTTTACGGCGCCGTGACCTGGGGCCAGTTCTTCGTCTATCAGGGCTTCAACGCGCGCAACGGCTGGATGCACACCTCTTATGGTGGCGACGCCATCGATGAATATGCGGAAACCATCGTGAAAAAGCCCGATGGGCTCTACTACAAATATGCAAGCGCGCTCAAAAAGCTTGAATCGACCCGGATCAACATACCGTTCAAACAGGCCTCCGGGTTGGGCAACCGCTCGTTCACGGTTTATCGCAGCCATCACGGTCCCATCATCCGCGCAGAGAACGGCCGCTGGATCGCCATCAAACTGCTGCAAACACCCGTGCCGGCCCTGTCGCAATCCTACCTGCGCACCAAAACCAGCGACTACGCCTCGTTCCGCAAGACACAGGACATGCGCACCGACACGTCGAACAACACCGTCTACGCCGACGCCAACGGCACCATCGCCTACTTTCACGGCAACTTCATTCCGAAGCGCAATCCGGCATTCGATTTTTCACACCCGGTGGACGGCAGCAATCCCGCAACCGAGTGGCAGGGCCCGCACGCCATCGAGGACACCATCACCTTGCTGAATCCCAGCAATGGCTGGCTTTTCAACAGCAACAATTGGCCTTTCTCCGCCGCGGGCGAGCAAAGTCCGAAAGCGGAGAATTTTCCGCGCTACATGTGGATCAGGGGCGAGAATCCGCGCGGTCCGCACGCAGTCGAGGTCTTGAGCAAGCTGGACCATGCGACCTTGGACAGTTTGATCGCTGCCGGCTATGACGGCCATCTAACCGCCTTCGATGTGTTGCTGCCGCCCTTGTTCGCCGCGTACGACGCACTGTCCGGCGCCGATCCACGGCGCGACGACCTCAAGGAGGCCATCGCGATTTTGCGCGCATGGAACAAGCACACGGCTGCGGACTCCGCGGCAACCGCAATTGCGATTTTCTGGGGACAGGGATTGATCGAACGCAATGGCGCCGCCGCGCGCGATGCGGACGAACCGGTCTATGACTACCTGGTCGACAAATTAACGGATGCCGAGCGCCTGGCCGGCCTGCGCGCGGCGCTCGACAAATTGCGGCAGGATTTCGGCCGCGAAGGACCAGCCTGGGGCGAGATCAATCGCTTTCAGCGCCTGACCGGCGACATCGTGCAGCCCTTCGATGACGCCAGGCCGAGTTTGCCGGTGGGCTTTGCGCCGTCGCAGTGGGGCGCGCTGGCGTCCTTCGACTCGGCCAAGCCGCGCAAAACCAAAAAAATCTACGGCTCGACCGGCAATAGCTTCATCGCCGCGGTGGACTTCGGCCCTACCGTTCACGCCAAAGCGCTCATGAGCGGCGGCGAAAGCGGCGATCCCTCCTCACCCCACTTCAGCGATCAGGCGCTGATGTTCAGTCAGGGCCGCTTCCGGGATGTACTCTTTTATCCCGAGGATGTGCGCGCTCATGCCGAGCGCAGCTACAATCCATGAAAATAAGCGGCGCGGCCCGCGCGATAAAACAGGTGCTCCATGCGTAATGCTTTGATCGCAGCAACGGCCGTCATTTTCAGCGCATCTGCCGCTCCGGCCTTGGCGCAGGTACAGGAAATAGTGGTTACCGGCAGCCGCATCGGCGGCGAGGATTACTCGAGTATTCCGGCGGTTGTTCTCGAAAGGCGCGCCGATTTCCTGGTGCAGCGGATTAATCTGACCAACGATACGCGAGCCGAGGACGCGAGGACCAAGGAGCTGCAGCAGACCATTCGGGACATGGCTATTGATGCGGCCAAGCGGCCGGGAATTGCACTTGGCTACGGAGAAGAGTTCCTGATTCCGATCACCCCGACGTCATTCGAAGTGCCGCTGCAAAAGGGCGCCAAGAGATCGGATACGAGTTCGGCACAGATCTACGTCAAGATGGCGCTGAGCGACAAGGACGATGTTCCCTCCGCCATAGCCGCGCTCAATGCTTTCATAAAGAAAGCGCGCGTGTCAGGCAGAACGGAGATCGAACCTCAAGGCGAAGTGGGCTTGAGTCTCGTGAACCCTGAGAAATACCGCTACAGCATCATCGCGAAGATATCGGAGGACGCCAAGCACCTGCGCGCGTCCATCGCCAGCGAGTGCAAGGTGGAAGTCAGCGGTTTGCAAAATCGGGTTTCGTGGCAACGTTCCGATGTGTCTGAATTGACCCTGTATATTTCTTACAAGGTTCAGTTGACGGGGTGCCAATAATCGCAAGCTTAGCGCGGAACGTGCCGCGGCGGCGGCGCGCCGCGCATGCCTTGGGCTGCATGATGACGCTGTTCCGGAGTCATTTGGCGCCATTGCTGGCGTAGCTGCATGCGCCGCTCAGGCGGCATTTGCCGGAATCGACTGAAGGATTCGCGCACTTGCTGTTGGCGCTCAGGCGGCAGCGATTTGTATTGCTGCCAACGCTGACGCAAAACCTGGCGTTGCTCCGACGGCATGGCGCGCCATTGAGAGAAACGCTGCTGAGCGCCGGCGCGCTGCTGCGGCGTCATCGAAATCCAGCGTTGGCTGCCTTTGGCGAGCGCCTGCTGCCGGTCGGCGGGCAGGCTGTCCCACTTACCCTGGTAATTCTGCAGCAGCTGTTGCTGTTGGGGCGACAAGGAGTTCCAAGCCTTGGGCGCGGCAGGGGCTGCGGGACTTGCGGGGGCGGCCGCCTCCGGCGCGGCTGCGGGCGGCGCGGGCACGGGAGTCTGCGCGAAGCCGGTGATAGCTCCGAGAAGACTTGCGCAAATGAACAATGCCCTGATCATTTCTTTGCATCCTGCGGCGGCGTTGCGGGTGCAGTAGTCCCCGGCGGCGGCGCTTTCTTCAGAAATTCCCACCAAGCTGCATCACCCACATCGTCCGAACCCAAAAACTCCAGAAAACCCTCATCTGGCGGCGGCGGCGGAGGCGGCGCCGGTGCTGAAGCCGGCGGCGACGCGGGCGTCGCGGACGATGCCTGCGGCGGCATCGCATTTGCCGCGCATACAGCCGCGCATGCAGCACCGAGTAGCAGCCAGCTCCTTGCGAAGCCCTTGAAAACCAATCTACGCAGCCGGTCCCGAATTCGCGGCCTTATCCGCGAAATCATAAAAATCGATATCGTCTTGCAGCATCTCCATAGCATCAGCCGAACCTTCGTCCGTTGAAGCGACGAGGTCAAGGTCTTCGAAGTTCGACTGCGCATCGGCTCCGGCGGCCGCATGATGGTTCAGCGGCGAGCCGACCCATAGAGCGAACCCCAAGATCGCCGCGGCGGTCACGCCGGCAGCGGGCGTCCACATCTTCCAGCCGTAAGCCCACGGCCGCCGCTTGGATGACGCGGCGTCCAATGCGGCGCTGCGAGCCTGGGTCAGCCGTGAACGGATGCGCATATCGAGCCCATCGACGCTGTCCTGAAACAGTGCCCGGCTGCGCATTTCGAATGCTTCGCTATTCTGTTCGCTCATCACCAAACCTCGCCGAGCTGTTCGCGCAATGCATGCACCGCGCGCGAATAATGTGTCTTTACGCTGCCTTCGGAGCAAGCCATCGCGCTCGCAGTTTCGGCAACATCCATTCCTTCAAAGTTGCGCAGCATGAAAGCCTCGCGCTGCCGCGCGGGCAATGCCCGCAGCGATTCTTCCAACTTTTCCATCGCCTGCGCCTGCATCAACTTCTCAGGGATGGCCGGCGCTGCATCCGCAACATTGTCCAAGGGGTCGAGCGCTTCATTGTCCGGATCTTCCTTCGGACCGGGCATCCACGTCATGACCCGGTTGCGCACCGTGCGGCGCCGCTGCAAGTCCCTGATGCCGTTCTCTAGAATTCGATAAAACAGCGGCCGCCATTCCGTGCTTGGGCGCGAGGCATAGCTGCGGGTGAGCTTGAGCATGGCGTCTTGCACCACATCGAGCGCATCGTCAGCATCACGTAAGGCAACTTGCGCCATGCGAAATGCCCGGCGCTCGATCTCAGCCAAGAATTTCTCGAGTTCTCTCGTGTACTCCAGAACCGCTCCCTCCGGCGCTGGAGCGGGATTATCCCAGACCTTCCAAGCTGTATTGAGCGTACCAAAGCGAGCCATGCGTATCATCTCCATTCCAGGTATAAACGCTTACCCGCAGGCTTGGTTGACGCCGCGAACGGCGCAAGATCAGCGACTTACGCACATCGCATGTGACTGCCGTTGCAATATTTTCGATCAAACCTTTGGCGCGGAATCCAGTGGGGGGCGTAATCCTTTGAATTCAAAAGAATCATTTCGATTTCGGGTGTTTTTTCACCAATTTGACCAAGCACCGAAACGGAACGGGCACTTAGGGTAAATGACCCCCGCTTCTCAACAGAGTTATCCACAGGTTTTGTGGACAAAAATTCCGTGATTTTTCACATCGCGCTCGACACGCCGCTGCGCCGGATTTTCGACTATCTGCCGCCGGCAAGCCTGCAGGAAACGCCGCCCCTCGGCGTGCGCGTGCTGGTGCCGTTCGGCCGTCAACGGCTCGTCGGCATATTGGTCGGCAGCGCTTCGAAATCCATGCTTCCTGCGACCAAGCTAAAGGAAGCGCTGGAGATTTTGGATCTGCAGCCGGTTTACGATCCTGTCACGTTCGAACTGCTGCGATGGGCAGCGGACTATTACCACCACCCCATCGGCGAAGTCTTCGCGGCCGCGCTGCCGGTCGCTTTGCGCGGCGGCCAGCCTGCCGCCGAATCCACGGCGCACTGGAGCCTCACTGAAGAAGGGCAGGCGGAACTGGCCACGCCCAGTTCCAAACGAGCGCCGCAGCAGCGCGCGTTGCTCGCCTGGCTGGCGCAGCGCGCCGGCGCGACTTCGGATGAAGTCGGTGAATCCTTCAAGCCGGCGCTGCTCAAGAACCTGGCGGGTCGCGGTTGGGTCGCGGCGCGCATGTTGGACTCCTGCGCCGGGTCGCAGCAGATGCAGGCGCTGCCCGGGGAGCTCGCGCTCACCGGCGCGCAAGCTCAGGCAGTTGACGGCATCATCGCCACGCTCGACACCTTTTCCGCGCACTTGCTGGATGGCGTGACCGGCAGCGGCAAGACCGAGGTATACCTGCGGGTGATCGCGGCCGCGATTGCCGGCGGCGGCCAAGCCCTGGTGCTCGTGCCGGAAATCGCCTTGACGCCGCAGCTGGTCGAGCGCTTTCGCCGCCGCTTCAGCGCCGGGATTGCCGTGGTTCACTCCGGCCTCACCGATAGTGAACGCCGCGATGCGTGGCGTTCCGCACACGGCGGCCGGGCACGAATCGTCATAGGCACGCGCTCCGCAGTGTTCACCTCGATGCCGAGACTCTCACTGATCGTCGTCGATGAGGAACATGACGCCTCGTACAAGCAGCACGAAGGATTTCGATACTCCGCCCGGGATCTCGCGGTCGTGCGGGCGCGCGGCGCGGGTGTGCCGGTCATTTTGGGATCCGCCACTCCTTCGCTGGAAACCCTGGAAAACGCCGGCAGCGGACGCTACCTCATGCATCTCTTGCCGCAACGCCCCGGGGCCGCCCAGCCGCCGCGGATGTCGCTCATCGATTTGCGGCGGCATGCCGCGGAGCAGGGCCTGTCGACGCCGGTGATGCAGGCAATCGGCCGGCACCTCGAGGCCGGCGGACAAGTGATCGTATTCTTGAATCGACGCGGCTACGCGCCAAGCCTGTTCTGCAACTCCTGCGGCTGGGTGGCGCCATGCGCGCGCTGCGATGCGCGCATGACGCTGCATCGACGCGCGCAGCAACTTCGCTGCCATCACTGCGGCGCGCAGGGCGCGGTCCCGACCGTCTGCGCCAACTGCCAACAGGCGCTGCTGCCCGTCGGCCAAGGCACGGAGCGGGTCGAAGAAACCCTGACGCGGATTTTTCCCGACGCACCTCTGGCGCGCCTGGATCGCGACAGCGCCTCTGCGCGCGGCTCGATGCAAAGCGTGCTCGAGCGCGTGCATAGCGGCGAGGCGCGCATTCTGGTCGGCACGCAGATGCTCACCAAGGGTCATCATTTCCCGGACGTCACGCTGGTGGTCATTCTCGATGCCGACCAAGGACTCTTCGCCAGCGATTTTCGCGCCACCGAACGCCTGGCGCAGACCATCACCCAGGTCGCCGGACGGGCCGGCCGCGAGACACGGGCCGGCGAGGTCATGATTCAAACGCAATTTCCGGAGCACCCGCTTTTGAATCGGCTCATCAGCGAGGGCTACGCAAGCTTCGCCGCCAGCGCGCTCGCAGAACGCCGCGAAGCCGGCTGGCCGCCCTACTCGCGGCTTGCGCTGCTGCGCGCCGAAGCCAAAGACCGCGCAGCGCTGGACGAGTTTCTGCGCTGCGCGGCGCACAGCGGCCAGGGTCTCAATGAAACGGCCGTCAAAATTCTGGGACCGGCCGCCGCGTTGATAGCGCGGCGCGCCGATCATTATCGCGCGCATCTGTTGATCGAGACGGGCGCGCGCTCGACTTTGCAGCGCTTTCTGTCGCGTTGGCTGCCCAAAGTCGACAACCTGACCGGCCCTTCGGGTCTGCGCTGGTCGATCGACGTAGATCCGCTGGAGGTCGATTGAGCGCTTTGCGGTAAACTGCGCAGCCTTATCTTGTACGGATTTGCCTTTGAAGACACAGATCGAAGCATTGCTGAAACATGCCCTGGAAGCGCTGCCTCAAGCACTGGTGCCTGAGGCTGCGCGCGGCGTAGGCATCGAGGTTGAGAGCACGCGCGATGCGCAGCACGGGGATTTCGCCAGCAATTTGGCGATGCGCCTGGCCAAGGCCACGCGCCAGAATCCGCGCAAACTGGCTGAAGCGCTGATCGGCGCCCTGCCGCCAAGCGACTCGATCGCCAAGGTGGAAATCGCGGGCGCCGGTTTCATGAATTTCTTTTTGCAAGACCATGCCTACACCGCAGAGATAGGCAGGCTTCTGAGCGAGGGGAGCGCCTACGGCAGATCGCAAATCGGCGCTGGTCTGCGCATGCAGGTCGAGTTCGTATCAGCCAATCCCACCGGGCCCTTGCACGTCGCCCACGGCCGCCACGCGGCCTTCGGCGCATCCTTGAGCAACCTGCTGGAGGCGGTGGGCTACCGCGTCGAACGCGAGTACTACATCAACGACGCCGGACGCCAAATGGATATTTTGGCGGTGAGCGCATGGCTGCGCTATCTCGAGCGCTGCGGCGAGAAGTTCAATTTCCCCGCCAATGCCTACGTGGGCGAGTACTTGATAGCCGTCGGCGAGCAATTGTTTGCCGCCGCCGGCGAGAGCCTCGAACATGCCGCGTCCGAGGTCTTCAAGGGCCTGCCGCCCGACGAACCAGAGGGCGGCGACAAGGATGCTTATATCGACGCGCTGAACGCGCGCATGCGCGCGCTGATCGGCGAAGCCGCGTACGAGCGGGTGCTGCAGACGACCCTCGAGGGCATCGTCGGCGACATCCGCGAGGATCTGGCCGAATTCGGCGTCACCTTCGACCGCTGGTTTTCGGAGCGATCGTTGAGCAGCAGCGGCGCCGTCGACCGTTCGATCGAGGCCTTGAAAAAATCCGGCCACGCGTATCTCAAAGACGGCGCGTTGTGGTTCAAAAGCACGGACTTCGGCGATGAGAAGGATCGCGTCATCGTGCGCGACAACGGTTTGAAGACTTATTTCGCCTCCGATATTGCTTACGTGATGAACAAGCTCGAGCGCGGGTTCGAGCACCTGATGTACATCTGGGGAGCCGATCATCACGGCTACATCACCCGCCTGCGCGCCGTGTTGATTGCGCTCGGCGGGCCGCCCGAACGCTTCGAGGTGCTGCTCATGCAGATCGTCTCGCTGTTTCGCGGCGGCGAGAAAGCCAAGATGTCGAAGCGCTCGGGCGACTACGTCACGCTGCGGGACCTGCGCAAGGAAGTCGGCAACGATGCGGCGCGCCTGTTCTATGTCATGCGCAGCAACGATCAGCACTTGGACTTCGACATGGAACTCGCCAAATCGCGTTCCAACGAGAATCCGGTGTATTACATTCAGTATGCGCACGCGCGGGTTGCAAGCGTCATGCGGCAGCTTCAGGAGCGCGGCCTGACGCACGACGCGGCGCGCGGCATGGCCGCATTGGCCAAGCTGAAAGAGCCCCAGGAACTGCAATTGATCAAGCGTTTGAGCGCTTACCCGGAAGTCATCAAGCAGGCCGCGGCGCAGCGAGCGCCGCATTCGCTGGTGCACTACCTGCGCGATCTGGCGAATGATTTCCACACCTACTACAGCGCGCATCAATTCATCGTCGAGGACGCGGGGGTTCGCGATGCACGGCTCGATCTTGCGCTGGCGACGCAAATCGTGATTCGCAACGGCCTTGAAATACTGGGCGTTTCCGCGCCCGACACCATGTAACCGCTCATGGCACGCGACTACAAACCGAAGCACAGCAAGCCCGGACGTTTCTCGGGTTTGCTGTGGCTGTGTTGCGGATTGGGCTTGGGGTTGGCTGTGGCCGCCGTGGTCTACCTCAAGGACCATAGGCTCGATGCGCCGGTTGCGAACGTCGGCAAAACGGTCAAGAAACGGCCGCACGGCTACGAGGCGCCCGAGGCCGGCGAATCCGCGCGCGACGATTCGAAGACCTACGCCTTCTATGAAATGCTGCCTAAATTCGAAGTGGTGGTTCCGGAGAAAGAAAAGGACGTGCGGCCGGACATCACCGCCGTCCCGGAGACGCGCAGCGGCACCTACGTGCTGCAAGCGGGCTCCTACAGAAACTTCGCCGACGCCGACCGGGTGCGCGCGAAGTTGGCGCTGCAGGGCATCGAATCCAACGTGCAAAAGGTTACGGTGGAAAACGACACCTGGCATCGCATTCGCATCGGCCCGATTTCCAATCTCGATGAGCTCAATCGCAAGCGTCAAATTCTGCGCAAGGCGGATGTCGACGTGCTGGTGATTCGCGTCGGCGACTAGCGCCAGGCACGGGGCGCTGCGCCAATGATCGGGCTCCTGCTAACCCGCCAAGCTCGCGAATGCCTTGGCGATCCGCATCCAAGCTGCGGTGGACGCAATCGGTGCGGTGAGCAGCTCTTGCGCGAGTGTGGCAATGCCGCCGTAAATATAGACTGGGTGGGGGCGCCCGAGCATGCGCCAATCGCGCACGATCGCCACGACCAGAAACAGGTCGGCGACGAGCGACGCAGGCAGCGCAACCAACGGCGGCGGCGGGCCGGCCGCACCCGGCGGCGCGAACAACGTGAGAAATACCCGGGCGATCGCCGGCGTCATGATTCCAATCATCAACAGGGTCATCAGCCGCTTGTGCGTTTCGGGTTTGCGGATTTTGACGATGGCCAGCGCGAAGATCACCGCCATCACCGGCCATGCCGTCAGCGTGACGGCCGAGAAGCGCAGCGCGGCGTCGCCGAACCCCAGCGCCTGGTTTCTCGCCAATACAGCTTCTTCGCCGACCAGAATCGAACACATCATCGCCGTGAACAGCGCAATCCCGGCCAGCCCCCACGCGCGGTGGTCCAGCGTGCGCCCCTTTGCGACCAGCAAGGTTTGCACGAAATAGAAGCAGATCCAGGTAAAGAGCAGCGCGCCATGAATGTGGATGATGGGTTCGGCGTGAAAGCTGCCGGTCGCAACTTTGGCCCAATAGGTCGGAATGAATCCGCCGAAGGCGACGACGAGAAAACTACCGGCCATCCACACATAGAAATTTCGGCTCTCGGCGCGCAGCCCCGATGCCGTTGCGATTGCTTCCATCATCATCCCCGCTTATTCGAATTGTTATGGTCCGTACTATGCCACGCCGGGTGCTGAGTGTTAAGTTACGTCAAGACGCGCTTCTGAGCGAATAACTACTCCAACTTCGCGGCTAATCCTCGCCCAATTGACGAAAATCGACGCCTAATGCCCGCAGTTTGCGGTACAAGTGCGTCCGCTCCATCCCCACTCTTTTCGCCAATTGGCCGACTTTCCCGTTGCAAAGCAGCAATTGCTGCTGCAAGTAGGCACGCTCGAATTGCTCGCGGGCTTCGCGCAGGGGCAACGCCAGCAAATCCTGTTTCACCAGCGGCTCGTCGACCGCCATCTTCACCGCCAGCTCGCGCTCAATTTCTTCGAGGCGGATTTCCTCGCCCGCGCCCAAGATCAGCACGCGCTGCACCAGATTCTTGAGCTCGCCGACATTCCCGGGCCAGGGATAGTTTCGCAAGCGGTTCTGGGCGGCAACGCTGAAGCGGCGCAAGGGCAGATGCTGTTCATCGACGAGCCGGTCTACGTAGTAGCGCAACAGATCGGGAACATCCTCCGCGTAGTCGCGCAGCGGCGGCACGCGCAAGGTAATGACATTGAGATGCGCGAGCAAATCGCGGCGAAACGGCTCCGGCGAGGAACCCAACTCGAATCCCTCTTGAGCGGAGCTGATCCAGCGCGCGTTGAGATTCAGACGCTGCCGACCGCCCACGCGCGTGTAGCCGTTTTGTTCTATGGCGCCGAGCAACGGCGTTCAGATCCTCCAGGCCGCTGATGTAGAGCGAGCCGCCGGTGGCCTGATCGAACGCACCCGGTTCAATCTTGCCGTCGCGCTCGCTGCCGAACAACGCGGCGGCGGGGTCGTGCCCGAGGCTCGCGGCCACCACCATGAAAAACGGTTTCGCGGCGCGCGCGCTCAAGGAGTGCAGGTAACGCGCATAAGCCTCGCGCCCCGATCCCAGCTCGCCCACCAGCAGCACCGGCGACGAACTGGAGGCCGCCTGTTGTACCTGCTCGCGCAGCATTTGCGTGATTTTGGACTTGCCGATGGGCACGGCCAGCGCCGAACCTTGTGTGCGCGCCGACAATCGTTTGCGGCGTCCGGCATCGAGCGCGCGCTCCACCGTGCGCAGCAGCTTGGTCAACGACAGCGGCTTTTCGACGAAGTCGAACGCACCGAGACGCGTCGCCTCGACCGCTGTTTCGACCGTGCCGTGGCCGGACATCATGACCACCGGACAATCATAGCCATCGGTTACCGACCATTCCCGCAACAGCGTGATGCCGTCCGTGTCCGGCATCCAGATGTCCAGGAGCACGAGGTCCGGGACCTGCGCGGCGCGCGAGGAGCGCGCCTGGCTCGCGTCTGCCGCGATTTCGACCTCATAGCCCTCTTCGGAGAGTATTTCCTTGAGCAGCCCGCGGATATCCGCCTCATCGTCCACCACTAAAATTCTTGAAGCTGTCATACGCGTTCTCTCCTGTGTTCACCTGTGCGCGGCTTGACGGAGCCGGCGGAGCGCGCGCCGTCGGCCAACGGCAGCAGAATTCGCACGCGTGCCCCTCCTGAGCGTTGATTATCCGCCTCAATGCGTCCGCCGTGCTCTTCTACGATTTTCTTGACGATCGCCAGCCCCAAACCGGTGCCCTTGGGTTTGCTGGTGACATAGGGGTCGAAGACCGTGCCGATGAGGTCGCGCTGAAAGCCCGGGCCGTTGTCGGTAACCACGATCGCAACCGATGCCCCTTGCCTCTGACCTTCGTCGGCAACCTGAGTTTCGATTTCGATGCGGGCGCCGACCTTGCCTTCGAGCGCCTCCAACGAATTCGTGACCAGGTTGTTCAAGATCTGCCTGATCCGCATTCGATCTGCCGAGATCAACGGCAGCAGCGGGCTCAACAGCAGCTTCATCTCCGCGCTGCTGTCTTGGACGCGGTACAGGTCAACGACTTCCGTGATCAATTGGTTCAGATCGAAGCGCGAGAAATGCATGTCCGGAGCGCGCGCGTACTCGCTGAACGCATTCACCATCTGCTTCATGGCATCGACCTGCGCCACGATGGTATTGGTCGCGCGCTCGAGGATTTGGGCATCCTGTTCGTTCATGCTGCCCAAAAACTTGCGCCGCATCCGTTCGGCGGATAGCTGGATGGGCGTCAGCGGATTCTTGATCTCATGCGCCAGACGGCGCGCGACCTCGCCCCAAGCCGCATCGCGCTGCGCCTGCAGGAGCGTGGTGATGTCATCGAATACCAACACCACCCCGGGCGCCCCGCCGGCCTCGTTGGGCAACTCCGTGCAGGCGCACATCAGCACATGCTTGCCGGACTCCGACAGCAGTTCGATCTGTTCGCGCCAATCGAGCTGTTCCGGCTGCAGACGCTGCTTGATGGCGCTCAGAAACTGCGTGAACAGCGTGCTGTCGCTGATCGATTCATCGAAGGGCCGGCCGATGGCCGCCTCCAGATCCACGCCCAGAATGGCGCTCGCCGCCTGATTGGCGGTGCGCACTTTCAGATCCGCCTCGAGCGACACCACGCCGGTCGAGAGGCGCGCCAGAATGACCGCGAGTCCGGCGCGCTCGGCTTCGACGGCCTGTTGGCTGCGGCGCGTCTCTTCGCGTGCGCGGCCCAAGCGCTTGGTCATGTCGTTGAACGAGGTCACCAGAAATCCCAGTTCGTCGCGGCCGGGCAGCGGCAGGCGCGTGTCGTAATTGCCCTTCGCGACGGCGCGCGTGCCCGCGATCAGATCCTGCACCGGCTGGACCAGCCGCTGCGCGGCGAAGAAGGCGCCGTATACGGCGGCGATCAACGACATGAGAACCACGAAACTCAAAATCAGCACGAACGCAAACTTCAGCGGCTGACGCTTCTGCACCAGCGAGGCGTACGAGGTGTAGGAACGCTGCACCGTGTCCGCCAATTGGCTCAACTGCTGCGGCACGGGATACAAGGCGATCAATACGCGAGGCCCCGCGCTGCTGTCCTCGATCGGCGCCGCAGCCCGAATCACATAACCGCCGAGCGCGTCCGTATCCAGGCTGACGTAGGGCCGGCCGCGCCGCAATTGCAGCATCATCTCATCGGTCGCCGGGATCGGCAGGGCGTCCATCGGACGGTCCGAACTGGTCGCGATAATGCGCGCCTGCGCGCCGACCACGGTGAACTCGATCGCCGTGCTGTCCTGCCGCTGCCGATCCAGCGAGCCGGCCAGCTGAAAATTGGACAAGCCGATCAGCGAATGCGCCACGACCTGCGTGTGCTGCAGAAATTCGCGCACCCGCACATCGAGGGCGGCATGCGACAGTTCGCGCGTATCGATCAGACCCTGGCTGACTTCGCTCTCGAACCAGCTGTCGATGCCGCGATTGAGGAACTGCAGCGCGAAATAATAGACCACCAAGATCGGCGCCACCGCGAGCGCGCTGAAGATCGCAACGGTGCGGCCTTTTAGACGCGAGCCGGGCACATGCCTGCGGTAGTCGCGCACCAGGCGCGCGAGCTTGCCGACCAGCAGCACCAGCAAGGTGATCAGGCCGGAGATGTTGATCAACAGGATCCAAGGCAGCCACTTCGCAAACTTCTCGGAGTTCTGCACCGCGGAGGCGAGCATGAACAGCGCGGCGAGCCAGAGCGCCACGCCGATGCAACCCAGGACGGTGGAACCGTATTTGCGGATCATGGCTGGAACGTCCATGCGTACCAGTCCGATTCGCGATGCCAATCGCTGACCCAAAACATCAGCAGTCGCAGCGTGAAGGGCACCGTTCCGAAATCGAGCTTGGCGCGCACGTTGGCTTCGTAGCGCCGATCCGGGGCAATGAGCGCCTTGTCCAGCGCCGGCAGACTGTGCACCTCGGAGAGGTGCTCGATCGCCTCATCGACCGTGCCCAGCGATTCCTGCTGACCGCTGTTGTCGTTGCGCAAGATGTAGCGCGCGCTCACCGCGTTGTACTGCAGGTGATAGCGCTGCGTCAGCTCGGCCACGCGCGAATTCGGCAGCAGTTGCCGCACGCGTTCGATGTCCAAATCCACCTCGAGCGCCAGCGGCACGCCTTCAACCAAGCCGCGGCGCACGGCGTCGCTGATCGGCAAGTCGATGCGGGCGTTCAAGTGATAGACGCCGTCTTTCAACTCGAGATCCGCCGAGCGGACCTCGAAGCGGCCCGCCAACCCTTCGGCATGCAGCGTCTGCGCCAGCATCAGCGCAACCAACGCCGCGCCCGCGCAGCACCCGAGCTTCGATAGGAATCGCTGATTTGGACGGGCGGCGTTCATGCTTTGGTCAAAGCAGCATAATAGAAGCCGTCGGCACCCGCCTCACCGGGAAGAATCTGCCGTCC
>Ga0193726_1001393_pt1 | contig 19178 bp, 19 predicted proteins | sample H2c1metaG_FD_144928 | JGI IMG/M metagenome (GOLD analysis project Ga0193726, IMG submission 144928) | Soil microbial communities from a riparian zone of the East river system, Colorado, United States - H2c1 | ecosystem: Environmental > Terrestrial > Soil > Riparian zone | place: USA: East River... | reverse complement strand
CTTCGCGACGGACGCGGACAACACGCAACGGGTCGAGATCAGAATTATGCAGTCGATGTTAGAAAAGAAATTGCCAAAGGAGAAACAATGAACCGAGTGCGACGCGTAATTTTGGGTTTCGCCGGCCTAGCTGCGGCTGCGATTCTATTTGGCTCCGTCGTGAGTGCGCAGGAGCAGAAGACTGCGCCACCGGCACCCGCGCAGGCGCCGAGCGCGGCACCGAATCCATTTGCGCCGGCGCCGACTCCGCCACTGCCGGCAGGAATGACGGGAGCGGACGTGAACGATCCGCGCTACAAGTTGACGCCCGGAATGTACGACGCGGGCGAAACATCGATGGGCTTGAAGCACCTGCTGTTGGTCAAGAAGCCAGATGCATTTCAACTGGGAACAACCCAGCCGGATGATCCCAAGGTGATAACGACTATTCAGCGGCTCGGAATGGGAGACGCGGCGAAGATGCCGATGGAGCGACGCTTGGCGATTGCGGAGCTCGCTTTTGCGAATTCGGATCTGGCGTTCGAGGGCAATCACCTATTCCAAGGAAACTTTTACGGCGTGAGCATTTATGACATTTCCAATCCGGCGAAGGCTGCGTTGTTGACTACGCTGGTTTGCCCCGGCGGGCAGGGAGATGTGTCAGTGTACGGAAAGTTATTATTCATGTCTGTTGAGATGGCGAATGGACGGCTGGACTGCGGCATGCAGGGATTTCCGTCGGAGCCTCCGCCGCCGGCAGGGCAGGAAAATAATAAGCAGCGACCGTTGCCCGTCGCACAGAAGGATCGTTTCCGCGGCGTGAGAATCTTCGACATTTCGGACATCAAGAATCCGAAACAAGTGGCAGCGGTGCAGACGTGTCGCGGATCGCATACGCATACGTTGGTGGTGGATCCGAACGACAAGCAAAACGTATATATCTACGTATCGGGGACATCGTTTGTGCGTCAATCGGAAGAACTGGCCGGATGTTCGGGCGACGCGCCAGAAAAGGATCCGAATACAGCGCTTTTCCGAATCGAAGTGATCAAGGTTCCGCTGGCGTCGCCGCAAGATGCAAAAGTTGTGTCGAGCCCTCGCGTGTTCATTGATGCGCGCAGTGGCGCTTTGAACGGTCTGAGCAACGGCGGCACCCATGGCGCAACAGACGAAGAGCGAAAGGCCGCAGATACGAATCAGTGCCATGACATTACCGTGTATTCCGCCGTGGGACTGGCGGCTGGAGCGTGCTCGGGAAACGGGATTCTGCTGGATATCACGGACCCGGTTCATCCGAAGCGCGTTGATGCGGTGAACGATCCGAACTACTCCTACTGGCACTCGGCTTCATTCTCGAACGACGGGAAGAAAGTTGTGTTTACAGACGAGTGGGGTGGCGGACTTGGGGCACGGTGCCGTCCGACCGACCCGAATGTATGGGGCGCGGATGCGATCTTCGGTCTTAATAACAACAAGCTGAGTTTCGCGAGTTACTACAAGCTGCCTGCTGCGCAGGGCGACACAAAAAACTGCGTGGCACACAACGGATCACTAATCCCCGTTCCTGGCCGCGATATCGAAGTGCAGGCATGGTATCAAGGCGGTATTTCCATCATGGACTTCACGGACGCGGCGCACCCGTTTGAAATTGCATACTTTGATCGCGGGGCGATCGATCCGAACGTACTGGTGCTGGGCGGCGATTGGTCCGCATATTGGTACAACGGATCGATTTACGGTTCGGAGATTGCGCGCGGCTTGGACGTGTTTGAATTGACGCCGACCAAGTTTCTGACTCAAAACGAAATCGACGCGGCGAAGACGGTTCGGGTGGCTACCCTGAATGTGCAAAATCAGCAGAAGATTGAGTGGACTTCATCGCTGGCCGTCGCGAAGGCTTACCTTGATCAGCTGCAGCGTTCGCAGGCATTGCCTGCAGGCCAAATCGCATCTCTGCAGAATGCCATCAAGAGCGCGGAAGATTCGCACATGAGTGCGGGGAAAGTGGCCGCGCTCAAAGGGATGGCGGCGTCAGTGGAACAGAGCGCTGGCACGGCGAAGAGTCCGGCTGACGCGAAGCGGCTGAAGGCGTTGGCGGAGATATTGAAGAAGCCGTCCGCATAGATAGTTCGATGGCTTGCCTGAATACTGAGGCGCCCGCGGAGCATCAGCTCTGCGGGCGTGCGTGCGTAACCGCATACCGCCGGCAAAAACTAATTCGTTTGGAATGACGATCAACCTCGCCAGCAAAATCAAATTCAAAAAAAATGCGAAGCAAAGGCGAAGGAAAAAACAGATTCGCCGGCGTTTTATATTGCGGGATTTCCACAGTTTATGAATTATGAATTGTAATTTATTAAATCAGAGTTGACTTTGAGTGGGTGCGGCGCGAAATTGCGGATATCGAACGTAGTGGGACGGACTTCCACTGCAATCGGTAAGGGGGATGCGGATGCTTTGTCATTTTTGGGGAAAGTGACCTGATATTTTATGAATGGAACGGGACTCGCGACACCTTATTTATAATGAGCGCCGTATCGAAAGGAGCTATCAATGGACGCCGTACAAGTTGAACAGAAAAGCTATGAGATGCCCCCGCGCGAGGGGATCAGCGTCGCCTGTTTTCTCACCGTCGCCGACATCGAGCGATCGGCTCGCTACTACGAAAAGGTTTTCGGCGCTCGCATTCTGAGCCTGGGTGATGGCAACGCGCCTGGGTACCTTCAGCTTGCGAATATCTGGATGATTGTAAATGTTGGGGGCGGGCCGACTCCGGATAAGCCGACGGTAACACTCAGCGTCCCCGACCCGAATCACATCAACAGCTTTATGAATTTCCGCGTTGCAGATATTCACGCGTGCTACAAATTATGGAAAAGTCGAGGAGCCGAGTTCATCACCGAGCCGATCCCCAAGTACGGCGAGATTCGCTGTTACATCCGCGATCCTGACGGTTACATTATCGAGGTCGGACAGAGTACTGATCAAATTTACGGTTAATGCTTTTGAATAATCAGTCACATTGACGTCGAATGGAGAACCAGATGGCTGGCATAAATGGATGGAAAGAGACCACGCTTGGCGTGAACGTTTTTACCGCCCCGGGAAAGACTATGGTCGGCGAGCGGCCAAAGCCCTTCGGCGAACCGCTCGGCTTTGACCCGATCACATCGACTTTAATTTTCGGTGAGTATGACGCGGTGTTGGTTGATGCGATGGGGACGGTGGCTGAGGCGAAGGCTCTTGCGGATTGGATCGCTCTGCACAACCGCAACCTGGAGACAATCTATATAACGCACGCTCATTTCGACCACTTCTACGGTTTGAGCATTCTGCTCGACCGTTTCCCCGGTGCTCGGGCGATAGCAACTCCCAAAACAGTTAACGCCATGCAGATGTCTTTCTCTCCCGTAGTGGAGCGGTTGGCCCGCCGGTTGTTTCCCGGGCAAGTGCCCACTAAGTTGGTTCCACCTGCGCCATACGAGCACGAGATGTTCACTCTCGAGGGGCACGAATTGCGCATCATCGAGCAAGGCCGCACCGATAGTCCCGATTCGACGTCTCTTTACGTTCCATCGATCGGATTGATCGTCGCTGGCGACGTTGTGTACAACCAGTGCCGCATTTACGTCGGGGACACCACACCCGAGAGCCGAAAGAATTGGATCGCGGCGCTAGATCGGTTAGCGGCGCTGAACCCGTCGATGGTTGTCGCAGGCCACAAGAAGCCCGGCGCGCCCGACTCTCCCTCGACGATTCAGGAGACCAAGCGCTACTTGCAGGACTTCGATCGGCTGCAGAAAACCGCGAAGTCTGATCAGGAGCTGTTCGATCAGATGACGGAGCTATACCCAGATTGGGTAGCGAATCAGTCGTGGTTGATGTTCGGATTCCCGCAGCCATAACCCACATCAACCGTTGATGTGAATGTTTTCTCGCGCGTGATGGAGTTCAGCGGCGGCAAGGTTGCGCGGGAAACAGAGTGCTTTGCGGATCCATTTGTGGCTCGCGCATTTCGCCGACGGAGGGAAAAGAGATGGATTGGAAAAGATTGGTCCAGTTTGCGCTGCTGGGTAGCGGTGATTTGGAACAATATGCGATCCTGCTGGTGCGTGTTTCTATCGGATTGTTCTTCGCCATCTCCGGCGGAAATAAATTGTTTCGCGCTGGCGGCACGAAGCCTGTCTACGAAACGCTCGTTAAGGCCAAAGCACCGTTTCCTCACCAGCTGACATATTTCGTTTGCAGCGTCGAATTTATTTGCGGTTTGTTGGTGACTCTGGGGCTTCTTTCCAGTCCGGCTTGCATTGCTTTGTTGATCGATATGGTTGTCGCCATCCTGGTGAGCACGCTTTCCACCATGCCCAAAGGAATCTCGCGTCTTACCTGGGTTGACGATTTCCTCTACTTTCCGGAAGTTCTTTACGTCCTCTTTTTTATTTGGCTGATTTGCGCGGGGCCGGGAAAGTTCAGTTTGGATTACCGGCTGGCCGGTAAGTTATTGGGATAATCGAGACAAACGCAATTCAAGATTACTGAACGGAGGAATTATGAGCATCGCAACAGGCACTTCTCTGATCCAGCCTGAACTGGGACTTCTCGGACAAACTGTCGTTGTGATTGGCGGAACTTCGGGCATCGGACTTGAAACGGCGCGGCGAGCGCGCGCTGAGGGAGCCAAGCTGATTCTCGCGGCACGCAACGCGGAACATTTGGAACACGCGTCACGCGAAATTGGTGCGGAAAGCACTGCGGCGTTCGACGCGACCGACTTCGATCAACTGAAAAAATTCTTCGACGGACTTCCGACGCCGATTGATCACGTGCTGGTCACTGGGCCCGGTCCTTACTACGCGCCGCTGGCCGAATTCGATTTTGAAAAAGCGCAACGCGACGTTGAGGCACATCTGTTTCTTCCGCTGCATGTCGCTCGTGACGCTGCAAAAAAAGTTCGCGCCGGAGGAACTCTGATCTTCATGGGCGGAACCGGGGGGCGTCACCCGGCGAAGGGAGACTCTCTGATCTCGGCTCTTACGGCAGCGATGCCAGCCATGACAAAAAATCTGGCGCTCGAACTCGCGCCTGTTCGCGTCAACCTTATCGCCGCGGGCTTCGTCGATACTCCGCTTTCAGCATCGCTGCTCGGCGATCAGTTGGAGGCGCGACGCGAGCAACTTCGCGCGACACTTCCGATCCGTCGTGTGGTTGGGCCTGCGGATATCGCTGCGCTGGCCGTTCATCTGATGACGAACACGGCTTTGACCGGCGGAACTTATGATATCGATGGCGGCCAGCAGCTTGTTGAGGGGTGAGCGCGTGTGGAACGCGATTCTTACAACAAAATATATATGGAATAATCGACAGGTCTCCGGATTAAGTCCGGATCTCGGCTGCATCTTTCCAGCAAGCACTCAAATCCCCACCCTTTCCTTCGGAAAGGATGGGCCACCCGGCCCAAGTAAACGCCAATCCAAATTCAACAACCCCACCCTTGCTGCGCAAGGATGGGCCACCCCGCACCCTTCCACACCAAAGGATGCGGCACCCACGCTCAACTTCCAACCCTTCTCTATTCGATGTATTGCCTCAGTGGTATCATCTGATCGACGTGGACATGTTCTTGAAAAAATACCTAGGAGGGTGGGCCACCCGCCATCGGGTACGGTCACAAGATTCAAGAGGGTGACTTCCCCAACGGCATTAGTCCGACGCAGGCCCTCACGCTGTTGAGTAAGGATGTACAATGGGCGGTCGGCGCGGTAAACGGAGGACTAAAGACTTCCGTGACTCAGAATCAATTCGATGCACTTGTCAGTTTCGCTTTCAACGCTGGACCAGGGGCCGTTTCGCCCAGCAAGCAGATGATGCAGGCTGTCAACAGTGGAAGTGTGGGACTCTCGAATTTTATGGCATATGACAAGATCACGGTAAATGGAAAGCTCACAGTCAGCCAAGGCTTGGTTAATCGCAGGACAGCAGAATTCGGGCTGTTCTCAGGGGGCCAATAGAGCAATGTCACTGATTATCGTTCGTAAATGCTGGGCAGGTTTTGTCATGCTCGCGATTGCACTCTGGACGACGGCGATGCCGATACCGTCCGAGCCGCCTCCGGATTGGTTCTGGGGCTGTTGGACTGTAGTAAAGGTAATTCCAACGTCGGGCATATTCGGCATTTCAGAAAAGCAGGAGAAGTCCATAATTGGCACGCACCTTGTTTTTTCTCCGACCTGCGCTCGCTCCGGCCAAACCGTCATCGACTCGGCGACGTACAAGGTTAAAGTTTTGTCAGCCGAAGAATTTTTCCGACTCGGGCACTTTGCGTTGAGCCAAATTGGAGTGCAGAAATCGTCTGTTACGGAGGTCGAGCTGATCTTGCCAGACAAAATGTCCGATTTGAACTTCCCGGGAAACCAGGCCTTTCTGCGAGATAATGACCTTGTAATCAATGTAGAAAACGTTTCTTTCTTAGCCCAGCGTGCTAAGAAGGAGGATGCAAACTGCAACTGCAAGGCATCCCCGATAAAGTGATTTTACAAAAGGAAACACGACGGGCGGGTGGCTCACCCTTAAATTTGAATTTGATCGGCGGGTGGCCCATCCTTTGCGGCACGCAAAGGGTGGGGCCTTGGAACTTTCTTCTTTTCTCTCGTTGCTGGCTCTTAGTTGTTTTCTCCGGCGCTGGCGGGTGGCCCAAGTTTTGATTTTGTTTTCATGTCGCCCGCGCACAACAAGAGTATAACATTGCTGGACGTGTCCTCGGAGTACCACGAGGGTGCCCCATGTTCGACCCGCGCAGCGGACGAACGTGGGGTTCTTCGTCTTCTAAATGCCAAAAAACCTTGTACGCTATTACGGCAAAGGCCATCTGCATTTTATTACGTTTAGCTGTTACCGGCGATTGGCTTTGCTCGGGACGATGCGAGCGCGGAATGTGTTTGTAAGAGCACTCGGAGAGGTGAGGAAGAAATACGGAATTCAACTGGTCGGATTTGTGGTAATGCCCGAGCATGTGCATTTGCTGATTGGCGAATCGAAGTTGGGGATGCCTTCGACTGTTGTGCACAGTTTGAAGCTGCGGCTGTCAAAGAGGATGCGGCGGGGGATTCAGAGAAAGTCTTCCAGGCAGAGGCTGCTGCCGTTTCGTGGAGGCGAGGTTGTGTTGCCACAATTTTGGCAGAAGCGGTTTTACGATTTTAATGTTTACAGTGCGGCAAAACGAAAAGAGAAATTGGAGTATATGCACAGGAATCCGGTGACGCGCGGACTAGTGAAGGATCCGAAGGATTGGGTTTGGAGTAGTTATGCCTCTTATTCGCGGAGAGGGAGTGTGTTGGTGGAAATTGATTATGTATGGTGAGGAAGCGGAAAACCAAGAACGAGCGGGAAGCACGAACAAATCGTGAAGAAACGTGCGAAGATCCCCACGTTCGCCCGCTGCGCGGGTCGAACATGGGGCACCCCGAGGTCAAAAGCAAAGTCAAAATAAGAACCTAATTCAAGATCGACTCCGCCGATGTGCCGGAACTGCGGCCACCCGCCTCGCGAGTCTATTCGGTTCTCCCTTGCTCGTTTGGCATTGGGGGTATCGCGACTTTATGTTCATTTCCATCGCGATAGTTCTCACGCCGTTACTACTTCTCGTGGGAATTTTTCTTGATGTCTTGGCGTTCGCGCCCGGGTACAAGAGGGTGCTGCAGGACAATCGCGATCCGTTTGAACGCGAGACATCGTTAGACCTAGCGGATAAATCCCAAGATGAGACAACAGTCAATAGGAAGGCATAGGCTGATTGGATGAGGGGCGGGTGGCGCACCCTTAAATTTAAATCTGATCGGCTTTTGCTTTTGACGGTGGCCATCCTTTGCGGCGCGCGAAGGGTGGGGCCTTGGAACTTTCTTCTTTTCTCTCGTTGCTGGCTCTTAGTTGTTTTCTCCGGCGCTGCCTCACACAACATCATCGATCCTTACCAACCCCTCTTTCCCCATCGCATAATGTGAATGGCTGCTCCACACCCAATCCTTCGGATCTTTTACCAACCGACGCATCACAGGATTAAAATGCATGTACTTCAACTTCTCCATTTTTTTCTTATGACTCCACACATTGAAATCATGAAACCTCCTCTGCCAGAATTGGCGCGGCAATGCTTCCTTTGTAGCAAACGGAAGCGTTAGCTGATTTTTTGTTCCGCGCCTTTTCTTTCCGCGCAACCGGCGAGAGACTCTCTGCTTCAAAACCTGCATCACCGTCGAGGGCGTACCCCGTGCCGGCTCGCCAATTAAGAGATGAATGTGATTCGGCATCACAACGTACCCGACAAGAAGAAAATCGTAACGATCCCTCACCTCTCCAAGTATTTTTGTGAACACGCTTCTGGAGCGGGCCGATCCGAGCAGCGGCATCCGCCGATAGCAAGTGCAGGTCACAAAATGAAGATCGTGTTTGCCATAATATCGTTTCAGGTTTTTTGGGCATGAATTAGAAACCGCAAGGCCCCACCCTTTGCGTGCCGCAAAGGATGGGCCACCCCTGTCAGTTCTCCGTGTTACTTCGAGGTGAAGACAACCAGTGGTATCATCGCCCCATGAGAATTGGAAATCAAAAACAGTCGAGAAGGGTGAGCCACCCGCCCGGCGGCGCACTGAATGTAGGAAGTTTCTGGCAAGCTGAAGGAATGCACGTTTTGTTCAAGACGGCAGTGGATGGCGCAACAGGTCATGTCCATTTGGATTACCGAAAAATTGGACAAGGACATTACGACGACAACAATAACAGCGACATACGCAGGATAGGCCCCGACAAACTTGCTGGAAAGCCGATTAACAACTATGAGGTTTTTAAGGGCTGGTACGGCCCGATCCGAGGCTTTGAACAATAGGACGAGAGGATCTATGACGGCGACTAAGTTTCCATGTCTCTTGATATTCTGTTATATCTTTCAGTTTCTCTCCGGATTTGCACAAGGTAAAGACGATTCGGCGCGCCGAACCATGACAGAGAATCAAGCGATAACGTTGCTGCGCTCCAAGTCTCAAGGTGCCCACGGCGATTCTTTTACGGCGATTGGCACCGTCGCACCAAAATCCGCGCAACTAGCGGAAAAATCTCTGATCGAGGCACGAACGAAACATCTCGATCTATTTGGTAACGGCATCTTACTGGACCTGATGCGGAGCGGAGGCTACGTCGTCCTGCAGTCCGATTCGAATTCCGATAAGGCGACTGAACTTCATTTGGTCGCGCGCAATGCCGCCGGAGAGTTCCGCGTCGAATCGACAGAGGTCGCGGGCGAATTGAGCAGGAGCGATGCACAGGCGCTAGTTAAGAAGAGTGAGGAGTTTTCGAGTGCGTTCTCAGGAACAGTAGGTTCAAGAATGGATTCGCTGCTGCGTACATTTTCGGGAGAGAATATTTCTGCTCCGGGTACCGCTGATGAACGGGGATACCTCGGTGTGCCGGACGCGTTGAGGCGAGTATCGCCGGGGATTGATGAATTGGTGGAACTTAAAAGTCTCTATGCGGCCGTTCAGTTGTGGCCGATCCGCCATGCATCTTGGATTTCGACATACGCTGCCAATCCGTACGCCGCCGTAGGCGTTGCCAAGGGAAACTTGCTCAGGCTTGAGAAGGATTTTTTTTCGACAAGAGGGAAAGGCCCTAACTTCATATACGATATTCTCGACCTGGATTCAGTGCGCACGCGAGAAGAATTTCAGGCCCGAGTTCAATGGCTGAAGGAGCTCAACTCATTCCTCGACGAGCGAGATTCTGCACAGATGGATTCCCCAGCCTACAAGTCGAATGTTTCGATTTCGACAATTGCATATCAACTCGGGGTAACGAAAGAAGCTACTGGAAATGTGTATTTTGTAATGAACACGTCAGGGCTCATCATGGGATGGACTCGGACTCCCGGGGGAGACTTCCTTTTGAGAGGCCTCTCTGTAGGTGAATAATGCTGGCGGGTGGCTCACCCTTAAATTCGTAAAACTTTTTCGCCTCCGCCTTTGAAGTGAGGGTGGCCCATCCTTTGCGGCACGCAAAGGGTGGGGCTTTTGGACTTTTCTTTTCTGCCTGAGTGTTTGTTGTTCATCGACGCCGCGGGCTGGGAAGCTTGGAGCTATGACTCGCGCGGCCACGTCATCGCCGAGCGACGTAACACCAACAGCGTCACTAAATCTACCGCCTACACTTACAATTTCCACGGAGGAGTGACTTCGATCACATATCCTTCGGGGCGGACTGTCACTTACACGTACAACGCAGCCGGACAAACCGGCTCCGCATCCGATGTCGCCAACTCCATCACCTACGCAGGCAATGCGCACTACAATGCTGCCGGAGCTTTGGCCTCGCTGCAGGAAAGCGGATCGAATATTATTTCCACCATGTACTACAACAACCGCTTGCAGCCATGCCGCATCTCAGTCAAAAGCAGCGGCACAGCTCCGGGCTCTTGCACCGACTCAACCAACGTGGGCAACGTGATGGACTTCACCTACGGTTTCAATTCCGGCTCAGCCGACAACGGCAACGTGGCCAGCATCACCAACAACATCAACACCGCCCGCACTCAGTCCTACACTTACGACGAACTCAATCGCGTCAGCACCGCACAAACGACGGCCACCAGTGGAACCTACTCATGGGGACTCGCGTTCACCTACGACCCATGGGCCAATCTACTGAGCGCCAGCGTTACGCAAGGGTCTGCATATTCCTTCAGCGTCTATGCCGACGGTGCCAACCGAATCCACAATACGGGCGGCACATTCACCTACGACGCCGCCGGCAATGTAACTGCCGACCCGGTCAACTCCTCATACAACTACAGCGCCGAAGGAGAACTGACGTCCGCCGCTGGAATAACGTATACCTACGATGGCGACGGCAACCGGGTGAAGAAATCCAGCGGGAAAATGTACTGGTATGGGCTAGGTGGAGATCCCATCTCCGAATCGGACTCGAGTGGGAACCTCACGGCCGAATTCGTTTTTCTGAGCGGCCAGCGGATTGCGATGCTTACCCCTTCCTCAGGATCAGCGACATACTATGTTACTGATCATCTCGGTTCGTCGCACATAGTTACCAATTCCTCCGGCGCGATTCTCGACGATTCTGATTACTATCCCTTCGGCGGCGAGCGTTCCTACTCATCCTCCAGCGGCAACAACTACAAATTCACCGGCAAAGAACGAGACAGCGAATCGGGCCTTGATGACTTCGTCGCACGATTCTACACGTCCAACTATGGGCGGTTCCTCTCGCCCGACGAATCCAAATATGCAAAACCAACTGACCCGCAAACGTGGAATTTATACGGTTACGTAGCTAACAATCCCATTAACGCTGTGGATCCCTCGGGACATGCACCCGAATCCGCGATGCCACACGCGCCCTATCTAGTTGAAGAGCACGGCGGAGACCCAGCTGATTTCGGCGGAGAGGGCGCCGGCGGCGGAGAAGGCCCCCCCGCCCCTGGGGACTCTAACGACGAAACCAATTCAGGTTCGACCCTGGGTTTTTATCAGGTTAACGAAACGCTCGATGGCGTGATTCAACCCACGGAGTACGAGATCGCGACAAGTCCGACTGCCGCGATCGCCGCCGCTGACTTTGACAGAGTCTGGGAGAACTATCCGACGCATGCCGAATTTGGCTCTGGAGAGGCTGGGACGTCCGGCAAGTCGATTCAGCAGCAGACCGGAGTGGATGTACTCGACACTTGCGCGCTTCGAATGAGTTATGCCTTAAATAAGTCGGGATTTACAATTGGTAAAGACGACGGCAGAAGCGCAATGAAGGGAAGTAATGGGCAGTACTACTTGGTCTCGGTTGCCGATGTTTCAAGTTTCATTACAAAGTCCTTCGGCGCGACGCCCCTGCACATCGGCGCCTCTGACGTTGGAACTTTCGTTCAGAACAATCAAACTACGAGTGGGTTTGTAGCGTTCTCAATCCACTTCAAAAACTCTAACGCTTCCGGACATGTCGCACTATTCAGCAACGGCCAATTTCGCGACAAGAATGATAATTACACTATTCCGGATCCCGATAAAGGATATGTGGTCCGTGACATGAACTACTGGAGGATGAAATGAGATTTCGAGTGTTTATCGCTGCTTTCGTTTGGGTCTTGGCTCCCATCTGCGCTGTCGCACAAGCGACGGTCTCTGCGAAGACGTGGAGTTTTGCCCTACCCCACGGTACGCTAGAAATTGAAGTTCACCTATCCCGTGAAGGTGGAATTGAGATGCATATTGGCCCGACTCAGCAAGGCATTGAGGCACCCATCGCCGAACAGGTCCAGCCACTAAAAAAGGTTTTAGAGGAGATGCTCGGTCTTGGTCTAGATCCGCATAAACTGGACTACGTAAGTACGCGCACATGGTCAAGGGACGCAGCGGAAAAGCTCGCGCGCGCCTGTGCGGATTCCGATGCTTGGCGTTTGAGCGTCAAAGATCATAATTGGAAAGCGCAAGGTGCCCTCGTGATTTCACTGCTCAATCAGACGGGCGCATATGAGCCGTACAATGATGCTTTTAAGGAATATGGGATTCGAGTTCGAGTTTCGGAGGTAGAAATTCCGGGCCTCACATATCTGTCCGATTTTCCTCCTCGCGATTCTCGGGATCGTGCCGATGCAAAGTTGGGCGTTCCCGCAGCCACTTACGTTGGAATGCGATTCTCTGGGATTGGCACTGTTTCTAAATAGGACAGGTACAGGTCGAGGGACGGATGACTAACGACGCTTGCGGATTTCGATATCCCTCAAATTTCACGGCGATGCAGATGTGAATCGGTATTGAAGACTTCATTACATTTGACCTGCTCCCCAAATTCCGCGAGAAAGCAAATATGAATTTTCTGCACGCGGCCATTCGAGGAACGCTAGAGGTTATTTTTTACTGTAGATAATTTTGTAGCTGAGAAAGCCTCCAACTTCAACAAAGTTCAACAGACTTCAACAAGGAGGGCGGGTGGCCGCAGTTCCGGTCCGAAATTGAATTTGATTTTGACTTAGCACTTGTTCGGGGTGCCCGATGTTCGTCCCGAACGGGCGAACGTCGGGTTCTTGGCCTTATCTTTTCTCTTTGAATTTTTGTCACTTCCATGTGCGATGCCGCAGGCTGGGAAGCTTGTACAACAACCGCTTGCAGCCGTGCCGCATCTCAGTGAAAAGCAGCGGCACCGCTCCGGGCTCTTGCACTGACTCAACCAACGTGGGGAACGTGATGGACTTCACCTACGGATTCAATTCTGGCTCAGCCGATAACGGCAACGTCGCCTCGATCACCAACAACATCAACACGGCCCGCAGCCAGTCATACACCTACGACGAATTAAATCGAATCAGCGTGGCGCAAACCACAGCCACCAGCGGCACATATTCTTGGGGCTTGGCATTCACCTACGATCCGTGGGCCAATCTACTCAGCGCCAGCGTAACGCAAGGCTCAGCATATTCGTTCAGCGTCTACGCCGACGGAGCTAATCGCATCCACAACACCGGCGGCACGTTTACCTACGATGCCGCAGGCAATCTCACCGCCGACCCAGTCAATTCCTCTTACAGTTACAACGCCGAAGGCGAGTTGACATCAGTTGCAGGAGTTACTTACACCTACGATGGCGACGGAAATCGCGTCAAAAAGTCCACCGGCAAACTGTATTGGTACGGCGCGACAGTTGATCCGATGGCGGAATCCGATGCGAGCGGCAATCTCACCAACGAGTACGTTTTTCTCAGCGGCACGCGCATCGCGATGCTAACGCTGTCTTCTGGAGTCGTGAACTACTACGTTCATGATCATCTCGGCTCCTCGCACATCGTCACCAATTCCGCCGGTACAATTCTTGACGACTCAGACTTCTACCCGTTCGGTGGCGAGCGTTCTTACACATCATCCAGCGGAAACAATTACAAATTCACAGGTAAGGAACACGACGCAGAATCTGGACTCGATGATTTCGCCGCGCGGTTCTACACCTCAAACTATGGACGGTTCCTGTCGCCGGACGAATCGAAATATTCAAAGCCAGCCGATCCACAAACTTGGAATTTGTACGGCTACGTAGCCAACAATCCCATCAACGCGGTGGACCCAACAGGTCACGCCCCTCAGGGTTGGAACGGTATGCCGGTGCCCAAGGTCGAAGAGCACGGCGGCGACCCAGCAGACATGGGCGGAGAGGGTGCCGGTGGGGGAGAAGGCCCCGCCGATTCCAACTCCGGCACGGATACGAGCAGCTCCAACCCGGGATCTGACACCAAGTATTATCTCTTTAAGGTGACGGAGTCGAATGGCGACCAATCGTATCAGTGGGTCGCCGCGGCAAACTCGAAAGATGCTTACACCGCCATACTCACGAAGTCCGAACTGTGCGAATCGAATTCCCCAACCGTGGTGCCGACAACGATGTCACTGAGCCTTGAAGGAAGTAATTTCATCAAAGCTCACGAAGGGGGCTTTAAGGACAAAACCTACAACGATACCGCAGGAAATCCCACGATAGGCTACGGTCATAAGCTGAACGGGGAGAGTTTCCCGAATGGAATATCCGAAAGCAAAGCATCTGAGCTTTTCGCGCAGGACATCGGAAATGCGGTTCGCTTGGTGACTACAAACATTAATGTCCCATTGAACCAACATCAATTCGATGCCATGGTAAGTCTCGCGTATAACCTACGCAATTTTTCATCCTCGGGAATAGTAGGGAAAATCAATGAGATGGGAACAATTACCAAAGGTGACTTTACGAAATACAATCATTCTGGCGGCGTCGAAGTCCGAGGCCTAACGATCCGACGAACTGACGAATTCAATCTATTTTCTAAGGGAGACTATCATTGAGATCGCCGAAAACAACAAAACCAGGATGGCTCCTGATAGCTTCGATATTGTCGGTAACAGCTGCTCTAGCCTCTCCTCGAATCCCGGAAAACTCCCGTGGCCTGTCGCTAGTGTCTGGGCACTGGACGTTCAAGAAGATTCTTCGCACGACAAACGTCCAAACTGCTCCAGGTTCCATGAAAGAGTATCTAGGACAGAATGTCGATTACTCCGCGACGGAGATGAAGTTTGGAGTTCAAGTTCTACAGCACCCGAGTTATGAACTTGAAAGGCTAACCGAGACCGAATTTTTTGATCAGTTCGGATTGCCTCTAAAGCAAATCGGTATAACAAGCGATTCTGTGACGATGATAAGGGTTCTAGACTCGGCCGGGAAGAACCCGTTTGTCCCCGGCAACGTGCTGTTTTTTCGGAGCAAGAACGTGATAGTTGGCACGTGGGACGGAGTCTTTTTTGAACTAGCGCGGGTGGCACACCCTTAAATTTGAATTTGATCGGCTTTTGTCTCCGCCGGGTGCCACCTACTTTGTCCACAAAGATCATCTCGGTTCCACGCGCGTGATCACGGCCTTAAACGGCAGCGTCTATGATTCCATGGACTACCTGCCTTTCGGTGAACAGATCGCCGGCGGCTCAGGCTCCTCCCACAAGTTCACCGGCAAAGAAAGGGACAGCGAGTCGGGATTGGATAACTTTGAGGCAAGATACTTTTCATCCTCGCTTGGTCGCTTTGGGAGTCCCGATCCATTGATGAACAGCGGACGACCTGACGACCCGCAGAGTTGGAATCGTTACACCTACACCGGGAACAATCCTCTAAATTTCACCGATCCTACCGGCCTTTACACTTGGAGCGCGGGCCTTGGAGGAAACGCAGCGGACGGGGACGGCGGGTGGCCCACCTTTCCAGCCGTGATTCTGATTTTCCCGCACGCGAAGATGATACCACTGAGATTTATTAAGCAGGAAGTAACGTAAGAGTAGTTCGCGGGCTGCGACGTGTGCAGCCCGGGGTGGCCCATCCTTGGCGGTGTTGGTGTTTGCAAAGGGTGGGGCTTTTGACTTTGTTTCCGATTTTGTTTTTGATTTTGCTTTTGTGTTCGCGAATGAAAATTCGATTCCTAAGTGAATTATGAAAATAATGGTCGGGGCGAAAGGATTTGAACCTTCGACCTCCTGGTCCCGAACCAGGCGCGCTAGCCAGGCTGCGCTACGCCCCGACGGAGGCGACTTGGCGATGCGTGTAGACAAGATACGCACGCCAGCGAGATTCACAGATTAACACACGCGCTGACGATTGGGCTAGGCGAAGTCGAACCATATCTTCCGCCAGCGCTTCGTCCTCGGATCCTCCCGCTTTTCTCTGCTCCCGAAGCTTCGGGACTCTGCGTCTCTGCGGTGAAGCTCGAAGCCTTTTTATCTCGCGGCTATAATAGAATTGCACCGCATTACTAAACTCGGGACAATTCACTCGTGGCAATTGAAAAAAATAAATTGCAGAAATTGGATCGTTACCGCTGGCTCGCGCCTCGAAGTCTGCGCGAAGGCATGCGCACTGACGCGCTGATTTATGCCGACGAAAAATTACTAGAAGCAATTCTTAGCGATCTTTCGATTGAGCAGGCCATGAACGTAGCGTGTTTGCCGGGAATTGTTGGGCGTTCGCTGGCCATGCCCGATATTCATCAGGGATATGGATTTCCAATCGGTGGAGTTGCGGCGACGAGTTTGCGCGATGGAGTAATTTCTCCGGGCGGCGTTGGCTTCGACATTAATTGCGGCGTGCGTTTGCTGGCGACGAATCTGCATCGCGATGCCGCGCAGAAAAATATGCGCGAACTTGTGAATCAACTTTTTCGCGATGTGCCAACGGGTGCGGGATCGCAGGGGACGATTCCGTGCAGCTTTCAGGATTTGGATCGCGTTTTGGAAACCGGTTCGGCGTGGATGGTGGAAAACGGATACGGCGAAGCGGCGGACATCGAATTTTGCGAAGAGTCCGGACAAATGGATGGCGCCGATGCGAGCAAAGTTTCCGATCGCGCGAAGCAGCGCGGACGCACACAACTCGGTACGCTCGGAAGCGGAAATCATTTTTTGGAAGTCCAGTATGTTGAGCGCGTTCTCGACGAAGATGCCGCAGCAGCTTTCGGGCTTACGCTGGACCAAGTCGTCGTGCTGATTCATTGTGGCTCGCGCGGATTGGGCCATCAGGTCTGCACAGATTATTTGAAAACGATGAACGAAGCGATGCGGCGATACGGAATTACTTTGCCCGATCGCCAACTTGCCTGCGTCCCCGCGCGTTCAAGAGAGGGTGAAGCATATTTGGGCGCGATGGCCGCAGCCGCAAATTTCGCTTGGGCCAATCGACAAGCAATCACGCACGCCGCGCGCGGCTCGTTCGCAAAAGTGTTTGGCGCGGACTGCGATCTGCGCGTTGTCTACGACGTTGCGCACAACATTGCAAAACGCGAACGCCATCGAGTGAATGGCGGCGCCGAAGAAGTGTTGGTGCATCGTAAAGGAGCGACGCGAGCTTTTCCCGCGAATTCGCCGTACATTCCCGAGGCATATCGCGCCGTCGGACAGCCCGTGCTGATTCCCGGCTCAATGGGAACGGCGAGTTACGTTTTAGTTGGAACTGAACTCGCGATGAAAGAAACTTTCGGCACAGTTTGCCACGGTGCGGGCCGCGCGCTTTCCAGAACAGCCGCAAAACGCGGACGCGATCTGCGCACGGAAATGCGAAAATTAGAAGAGCAGGGAATTATTCTGCGCTCGGATACGAAAGACGGAATCTTGGAAGAAATTCCCGAGGCATATAAGGATATTGATGCCGTCGTGGACGTTGTTCATAACGCAGGGCTCGCTAGGAAAGTGGCTCGTTTGCGGCCGATGGGCGTAATAAAAGGATAGAGTCAGTACTAGTCCGCGCTAAGTTGCGCATCGTCAATCATCTTCGGGTTAGGAAATTTCGCACCTATTTTTTCAATTCCTGAAGCTCCATGAAAACTAAGCTCATCTATATGAATGTGAGCGAACCCCGCGCAACTCGCTGATGGCCGGCGGAAACTGCGTAGGAGCCTCGGTCACATCCCAAAACTGTTCGGATACACGTGTGTCTACAACTCCGCGCAGACGAGGGAAATTAAATTCGAGAAATTCGTTTCACCGGCTGGAGCCGCAAGCTCACGCCGCCAACAATGTTGATGACTTCAAGGAGGATTAAATAAAATGAAAGGGCCAATTTCACATCGATCCAAAAAACTTGTGATGGTGGTTGCGCTTGCTTTGGCGGCTGGCGGCTTTCTTGGCAGTTGGGCAATTAGCGCAAACAGCCATCCCATGAGCGCCACACCTGCCGTTACTTTTACTGTCGCACCCGATCGTGCTGCGGAGCCCGTTTTGCCGAACGCCGGATTTGCTCCGGTCGTGAAGCAGGCGTTGCCCGCTGTCGTGAACATTTCAACTTCAAAAATAATTAAAGTAAAAAACGATGATGGCGACAATCCATTTTTGAATGATCCGCAGTTGCGCCAATTTTTCGGGCCTAATTCCGGGCGACAATTTAATCAACCGCAGCAACAGCGCGAACACGCGCTTGGTTCCGGCGTGATCGTTAATAAGGATGGATACATCCTGACCAACAATCATGTGATCGATGGCGCAACGCAAATCGTTGTTGATCTGGCGGACAAACGTCATTTCACCGCGAAGGTTGTTGGCGCCGATCCGCAATCGGACGTTGCCGTGTTGAAAATTGACGCGACCAACTTGCCGGTTCTTACGCTCGGAAATTCCAAGGGCCTTGAAGTTGGCGATTACGTTCTGGCGATCGGTGACCCGATGGGCATCGGCGAAACCGTTACGCTCGGAATTGTCAGCGCCACGGGGCGCACCAACGTTGGCGTGGAAGGTTCCGGCGGATACGAAAATTTTATTCAAACCGACGCTGCAATTAATCCCGGCAATTCCGGCGGAGCTTTGATTAACGCGCACGGAGAATTGGTTGGAATTAATACGGCGATTGCTTCCAGCAGCGGCGGAAATCAGGGCATCGGTTTTGCAATTCCAATTGATATGGCGCGTGGCGTGATGACTCAGCTCATCGAGCACGGAAAAGTTACGCGTGGATATCTGGGAATCGGAATCGAACAGATGACTCCCGCTCTTGCAAAACAATTCGGAATGGAAAATTCGGAAGGAACTCTCGTCACGGAAGTGACGGAAGGATCTCCCGCAGCCAAAGCCGGATTGCAGCGCGGCGACGTAATCCTCGCAATCAATGGCGAAGCGATTTCGGATTTCAGCCAATTCCGTTTGCACATTGCGGATGCGGCT
>Ga0193726_1001392_pt1 | contig 19187 bp, 19 predicted proteins | sample H2c1metaG_FD_144928 | JGI IMG/M metagenome (GOLD analysis project Ga0193726, IMG submission 144928) | Soil microbial communities from a riparian zone of the East river system, Colorado, United States - H2c1 | ecosystem: Environmental > Terrestrial > Soil > Riparian zone | place: USA: East River... | reverse complement strand
AGCTAATGCTGCTTCCGTTGTCTACGCTGACGCGATTATACCGCGCCTCGACGAAGGTCTCAAAGCTCCTGCTCAGGGGAATCTTGATGCCTCCTCCGATATTGAAGCCGAACTTGTTCTCTCCGGCGCTGGGCCCCACTTCGGGGTCGACGTTCACTCGGTACAAGCCGGCACCACCGATCGCGTACGGCGAGAATGAAACGCTGGGGAACGTGTAGACGAGGTTCCCGGTGAATGCCGGAATATTGACATTCCCGTCGTCAACTTCGCGACCAAACTGATTGTAGGCCGCCTCGAGGCGAACCCCCAGGGGAATAAGCGTGGGCTTGAATCCAACCATCAGGGTGACATCGTAGCCGGTGTTCGCGACATCGCTGAACGCGCCGGTGCGGAAAGCCACTCCGGCGCTAGCGCCGATCTGGAATCCCGAAAGCATCGAGCTCTGCGCGCTCGCACTCGGCGCAGCCGCGCCCAAGCCGACGGCGGCGGCCACTGCCACAAAAGTGAATCGATTCATAATATCTCCAAGGTTTGGACCGCGGTTACGCGAAAATTGTCATGGAACGCCTTAACGTAAAACGGCTTCCTGGCCAGGAACCACCCCTCGGGGCACTTGCGTTTTTCAATGCACGTATGTCTGCTGAGCGTGCTCAGGTGCTTGCTACGGATGAGGTCGGAACCGCCTCGCGCAGCAACACGTCGATCTCCTCGAGATCCTGGCGCGTGAGCCCCCAGCGCGCGCTCGCCGCATTTTCTCGAACCTGGCTTGCCGATGTCGCACCCGCGATGACCGACGCAACCACGCGGTGCGCGAGCAGCCACGAAATCGCCAGCTCCAGAATCGTATGGCCGCGCGCCTCCGCGAACCTGGTGAGCACTTCAACCCTCTCGAGATTCTCGTCGGTCAGGAGCTTTCGGTAGCGCTCGAACTTCGCGACCCGTGTGCCTTCAGGAACCGGCCCGCCCTTCCGATACTTCCCGGTCAACAGCCCGCTCATGAGCGGGAAGAAAGGAAGGAACGCGACGCCCTGTCGCTCGCACTCGTCGAGCACGCCTTCCTCCGGCTCTCGATGAAGAAGACTGTACTCGTTCTGAACGCTCACGAATCTCACTGAACCCTGTTTGGCCGCCGCGGCCTGCGCCTCTCTTATCTGTTGCGCCGAAAAGTTGGAGCAGCCGATCTCCCGAACCTTGCCGGCCTTTACCAGCTCGTCGAGCGCGCCGAGCGTCTCCGCTATGGGTACATCAGGATCGGGGACGTGCTGCTGATACAGATCGATGTGGTCGGTACGAAGGCGCTTGAGACTCGCCTCGAACGCCTGCCTCACGTACTCCGGGCGCGCGCCCCGACCCTGGCCGGGCATGTCATTCCCGAACTTCGTCGCAATCAACACGTCTGACCGACGGCCCCGATCGACGAGAAAACGGCCAATCAGCTCCTCGCTTCTGCCATCCGCGTACATGTCGGCAGTGTCGAAGAGATTGATCCCCTGGTCGAGCGCCGCGGTGATGACTTCCTCGGTCCGCGCCTCGTCGATGCGCCCTCCAAAATTGTTGCAGCCCAGCCCTACGACCGAGACTTCGAGAGAACCGATTTTTCGTTTGTCCAACGTGCCTCCGCGAGACCGAATGCCTCGGCAACGAGTTTGTAAATCACTGCGCGCTGCTGCGATTCGTCGTGGGCGGACTTCGAGTAACTCCCACTCCCTCCATACACGCCGCCACGTCACCCTCGACGTCCGAGTTGCACGCGCGCTCCCGCGATGCCAGGTCCGAAAAGAATCCGCCGACCTGGAGCCCTACGCCGGCCCAGCAGCTGGATCTGCTCTCTCCGTCCGGCAACGACCGGCAGAACGCCACGCCGCGCGGCAGCTCGCTCGGCACGTACGCCAGGTGTCGTACCGCACCCTGGTAGCAGAACGGAACACCAGCGGGTGAGGCTTGATCGCATCGCCTCCTGATGCCGGCGTATTGAAACGCCGACGCTCCGGACGCGTTTCTGCCGAGGCCGGCGTAGCACGCGCCCACGAGATTGGGGGTGCCGGCTGCGTCGCACACCGCGCTCGCTTTCCGGTAGTCCTGCTGCACCGCCGGAAGAATCAGATCGGCCTGCAGCTCGTAACACTCGCGCCGGTAGCGATCCGGGATCGCGTTGCAGGGATACTGCAGATCGTTGGGCTTGAACAGAACCACAGATGCGCCCGGCATCGAATGTCGGTGCATTCCGAGCTTCTCATTGGCGAACGCCTGCATGTGCGCGCCCATGTTGTGCTCCATGAACACGCCGCTGTAGCAGCTCCGCTGGTCCCAGCCGTCGGCGAGCCGATCGCAGTCTTTCAGCGACGCGTTTACATCGTAGGCGTGATACATCATGAGGCCGTGTCCGGTACCGTGAAGACAGTCGTACAATCGGAACTGTTCGCGGGTGCTACGCAGGCCGTCGCATGGTGCCAACAGCACGCTCCGGGTAATCGGGATCCCGATCCGCGCGTCGAAGTACCGCTGCAGAATTCCGTGATAGCAACCCGACTGATATCGCTCGTCGCATTGCGACAGCAGGCGGGTCGCGGTCGCGGGCGTGGAACGAACGGCGTACCCGAGCGCGTGGGCGAGAGGATGTCCAAGCAGGACGAGCGAGGGATCACTGTGGATGATGCGGTCGAGTGTGCCCATCGCGAGCGCAATGTTTCCTGCCGACGAGAGCGATGCGATGCCGTCGCCGAGGCAGGTGGAATACGCATCGATCGAATGGCTGACGTGCGGCTTGCACACCATCAGGAGTGAATCGGCGATCGCGTCCGAGTCCGAGACCGGGCGAGATGGAGTGGTCGGTGCGCTGGCGAGCGTATCGGCCGGCGCGTTCCGCATCGCGGGATGGTTTTCGTGCTGGGCATCACTGCGGGGCGCTATTGAAACGAATGCAATGAGCGCGAGTCCGAAGACCGGCAATGACGAGCTGCGTCGCAACAAGGAAGAATTGATCACGACCGGATTATCACCGGGCGCGGCGCCCGATTCAACTCCCGTTATCGCGACTCGAGACTCAGTGTCCGGTTCAGCGCCGTTGCCACATAGACCATGTCTATGCTTTTCAGGAATTCGTGCCAGGGTGGCGGGGCGCGGAATGCCATTCTGCCCGTGGCATCTTCCCAGACAGGAACCACGACTCCGTTCATTTCAACGGCGGCCGCGCTTCGCTGAAAGGCCTCCTGAATGCGAGCCTGTTCCGAAGGCGACCGTTTCCCGAAGGTCCGGTCAACTGGCACAATGATTATGTCTTGACTATCGCGCCGCAGATGAGCCACCTGGAATACAGGCATCGCATCCGGCCGCGTCGGAGCCGTTTTTCCCATTTATCATTGACATTTCAATCGCAGCGCGGCTGAGTCAATGTCGGTTTTATGTCTCGAACTGTCGGTTTCCTATCACCATCGCTCAATTCCGCCCGCTTAGTGCTGAGCTGAGGCCACCAACGGGAGGTTCGGCGAAGCCCGGAGCGCGAAGCGCGAAGCTCCTTCCAAGCGCGACCGGCGGCGCTACCTTCCCCCCTCATGAGAAAGCTGGCGGTCATCGTCCTGGCTATCCTTGCCGGCGGCTGCACCGAGCGCGCGCCCGGCACGACCCCCGCCGAGGCAGGCGGCACACTGGTCATCTCGACAACGGGACGCTCTTTCCTCCCTTGGTCATGACCGGCCAGGCAAAGCAGATCACGGAACAGATCTATGACTACCTAGCCGATGTCGGCCCGGACCTGGACACCCGGAACGAGAAGGGATTTCGACTGGGTCTGTCCGATCGATGGCGCTGGTCGAGCGACTCGCTGATGCTTGCGTTTCACATCAATCCCCGGGCAAAGTGGCACGATGGAGTTGATGTCACAGCCCGTGACGTTCAATTCACATTCGCGCTCAACAAGGACCCCGCGCTCGGCGGCAGAATGGACACCGAGCTTGCGAACATCGATTCCGTGACGGTGACGGACTCGCTCACGGCCGTGTTTTGGTTTCATAGCAGATCGCCGAAGCAGTTCCTCGATGCAGCGGCGCAACTGCTCGTTCTTCCCGCGCACCAGCTCGAGAAGATTTCGGTGGACTCGCTACGCGAAGCCGCGCCGCCGCCGATCGGAACCGGCCGATTCCGCCTCCGAAAGTGGGACAAGGGTGCCTCGGTGGAAATCGTCGCCGATACGACCAACTTTCGCGGGAGGGCACGGCTGGACAGGGTGATCTGGAGTGTTGCACCGGAGGTCACGACTGCTGTAACAAGACTGTTCAGCGGAGACGCGGATCTCTTCGAATCACTTCGCCCGGATGATCTGAAGCAGCTTCCGCAGCACACCGACATTCGAACGATCCTCCTGCCGGGAATGGACTACGTTTTTCTTCGATTCAACCTGCGCGATCCAACGAACAAGGCCCGGCCGCACCCGATCTTCGGCGATCGCGATGTCCGTCGAGCGATCGCGTTGTCGGTAAATCGCGGCACCCTTGTGCGGAGCGTGCTCGACACCTTTGCGCTGGTGCCGGTCGGCCCTACGGTGCGTGCTTATTCGTCCACGGATCCGACGGGAGTGCAGCTGCCATTCGATTCGACGCGCGCGACCCGCCTGCTGGATTCACTGGGGTGGGTCCGCCATGGCGCCGAGGGAATCAGAGCGAAGAACGGGAAGGAGCTGGCCTTCACGCTCATGATCCCCTCACACAGTCCGAGCAGGGTAAGGATGGGACCGATCCTCCAGGAACAGCTCCGCCGCATGGGTGTTCGCGTGCAGCTCGAAAACCTCGCCCAGGCCACCGAGACCGACAAGGAGACGACCGGCGCGTTCGACGCCGGACTCGACGTCTGGACTATGCCGTCGAGTCCGGACGGAATGGGGCAGGCTTGGGGCACCCGAGGTATTGGCAAGAACGGCGTCAACTATAGTTCCTACAGCAACCCGAGATTCGATGCCTTGCTCGATTCGGCGCTCTGGGCGGACCCGGCGAAGGCGCGTGAAAAGTTCACCCTTGCCTTCGCCGTTATCAACGATGACGCGCCCGCCGTCTGGCTGTACGAGCCGCGGAAAATCATCGGCATTCAGAGGCGGATTCGAACCGCGAAAATGCGCCCGGATGCGTGGTGGTTTGACCTCGCGGATTGGTACATTCCCCCCTCGGAGCGCGTCCTAAGGGATCGGATACCCCTGGCTCGTTAAGGCCTTCTGGAGACTGTTAACTCGCCATAGGTGATATGAAAGTGCCCCTATGGTGATACGAAACAGGCATTTCTTATTCGGACATATTGTGGCATTTTAATGCACCAAATTACGCCCAAAAAAGGCCATAATGATCCGGCACCAGAGCTACTTCGATACACTCGGTTCAATGCAGGAAGACAGCGCTTCCTGGCGTGCGGTATTCGCCGGGTTGTCAGTCCTGCGTCTCGTCGACGCCTATACGGATACGGGGTCGTCCGTCGACCCCGCTAACTGGGCGCACCTGCATAGCGTGCGGACAGCGATCGAGGCAGTTGGCGAGGGCGATGCCGTTAGAGGCGTCCTCACCAATGTGCTCGAGGAAGTGACGCAGCGTAGAGCGATCGACGACACCGTGTGCGGGTCGCTTCTGGCGTATGGGCGTGCTCTGGATTATGCCGCGTCATGGGGACTCGCGATCGACGTTTTCTCGAGTGTGGCCAAATTGACCCGTCCTGAAAAGAACGCCAAGCTCGCCGTCGAAGCGCACGTCGCTGTCGGTGGTGCCGCTCGTCGTAACGGCGATTGGGACACCTCTGCGCGTGCTTACTCGCAGGCTGCCTACATCGCCGACACGCTGGGCGATCTTCAGGGCGTGTTGACGGTACAGATCGGTATTGCGAACACGTACATGGCCAAGGGCAATCTGCCACAGGCGCAGACGATCCTCGACGACGTGCTCGTCCAGGCGCGCGACCAGGAACTGCCGCAAGTCCAGGGCTATGCCTTGCATAGCCGTGCAGCATTGGCGGCTCAGAAAGGGGATCATTCGGAAGGATTGAAACTCGCATATGAGGCGTTCGACCTCACAACCAATCCTACCGACCGCGACGCTGTCCTCGACGACATCGCGGGCATGTTTTCGCTGCTCGGTATGCGTGATTCCGCTCGTGATTCCCACCTTATCATTGCTGCGACTAGCCAATCCAGCGTGGCTCGCGCGCAGGCGACAATCAACTTGATGGAATTGGCCGGCATTGACGGACAGCCGGAAGTGTTCGATGCATATGCGCGTGAACTGGCACAGGCGCGGCTCTCACCTTGGCTTCGTGCACACTATTTATTGATGCTGGGCGAGGGAATGAACAGCTTCGGGCGCCGAGAAGCATCTGAAGAAGCGCTTGCTGAGGCGATTTCATTCGCCGAAGCAAATCAGATTCACCAGGTTTCGTTCAAAGCGCAGGCTGTACTTTCCGCAGTTCGCTCTTCTTCCCGTCTTGCAAAGCCGTTCGTTGCTACTCCTTCGTGGGTACCCGATGAGGTCCATACCGTCGTTCGCGCGATGGCCGACCTGCGCAAGACGGCGGCGGCTGCCACGTAAAGAGCTTACGGGCAGCCCGCGGTCCGTTACTTACTGGCGCAAACCGAAGACCCACTGATAACTGGGCATGCTGCGTCGTTCTTCGGGGCGGTCATGTCTGAACAAGCCGTAAGAACAACCGCGGCGATGATGGCGGCAGCGGAGAGAATTCTGTTGCGGATCATGGTAAAACTCCTGAAGAGAGAATGAACAGTCTGTTTCGGAACTAAGCGACGCTCCAACGTACCGCCCTCAGGAAACGCCGAAATGTCGTTTTCTTATCAGAAAATGTCTGTTTCATACCAATAACAGCACTTTTCTTATCATTTGCCCTCGCGTTAGGAAGTCTTTGCCGCCAGTTTCCTAGATTATGCGCGCGATTGCTCCGTGAGCGTTGCGGCGTTCCTGCCCCCCCGACTGCTCACCCACGTCAAGCACGTTCTTGCTGATGAGCCTGAGATCTTCGTGGCATCATCATGGCAGGAGCTCGAATCCTTCATCCGCCGGAAGCCCATCAGCGTCGTGATCCTCGACCCGACCGCTGACGGGATCATGAACGTCGGCGCCGTGGCCGGACTCCTCAAGCGCTACCCGTCCCTTCCTTTGATCGCGTACGTCACCCTCCACGCCCCCCAGTTCAACGCAGTCGCGCAGCTCGGCCGCCTCGGATTGAAGGAGGTCGTTCTTCACCACTTCGACGACGAGCCCGAGGGATTTCGTGAACGGGTCGAGCGTGTGGAGGGCAATGCGCTGACCCATGACGTCATCGAAGCATTGCGGGACCGGCTCATCCAACTTCCGAGGCAGCTCTCGGTTGCGGTCGAGAACCTGTTCGACCAGCCTCATCGATACACCAGCGCCCTCGACCTCGGCATGGAAGCTGGGATCGCGATCGTCAGCGTGTATCGGAATCTTGATTCGGCGCAGCTCGGCTCTCCCAAGCGCCTGCTCATAGCCGCGAAAGTCCTGCGTGGCTTCGGCTACCTGCGCGATCCGGGCTACTCGGTGCTCGATGTCAGCATCAAGCTGGGATACAAGACAGCTCGCATCTTCTCCGACCACTGGGTCAGCGTGTTTGGAGTAACCCCGGCACGCGTCCGAACCCGTCTTACAGACGAATCCGCCATCGAGAGTGTGCTGCGGTGGTTGGGTGCGGGAGACGACGACTCGCTCCCCGACGACCTGGGCCGACCATCCGCGCGCACTGCGTCACGGAAGCGGCAACGCCGAAAGCCTGAACCGAGCTAGGCCGTCAGAGGTCCGCCGTCCAACCCGTCGCCGATCGCATCGGCGACGGCTGGATGCGGCATTTCGATTTCGCCCACAACGAGCGAAGAATCTTTACGCTTGGTCACCTCGATGGTGGCGGCGCGCTGTCAGGCGGATCCAGGTGGTCGAATGCGATAACTGAACCACCCGCAAATGCGCTCCCGAATATGCGGCCATCACCCGAGACTCGTCTGGCGGCAACAAGATGGTTCGCAAACCATCTGCCCCTGGTGGTCCCGAGGTCGTCGTAGCGAACTCCCTTTCCGCTGGACGACGAATGGATGAACCGGCCATTCCCCGCATAAATCGCGACGTGGCTGATTCGACCGCCCTGGGAGAAGAGCATCAGGTCGCCGACCTTCAAGGACCGCGTTGACGGCTCCACCGCGATTCCGGCTCCCGCCATCTGCCGCGACGTCCGAGGTAGATCGATCCCCTGAATATCGTACACGTACTGAACGAAGCCGGAGCAGTCGAAGCCGGTTCGCGGCGAAGTTCCGCCGTATCGATACGGCGTTCCTATATACTGTTCCGCCGTCCCCACTACTCTGCCTGCCGCTCCGCTCGAAGATGAAGTGCTGATCGGCCAGGTCGTGCGCGAAGTTCTACTCGGTCGCGGGGCGCTGGGCGGGATATCCGCCGTGCGCCTCGTAAAGATTGTGGAACGCGACCGGCCTCCGCCGAAATGAAATCCGATTCCCACGCGGTATTCGAGTGCTCGAACGAACTGCGTGTCCGCCGGAGTCGCTGGCGCGGCCAGATGGCGGGAACGCACTTCGCCATTGATCGACAAGAGGCGGCCGAGTGCGAGCTGAAGTCCACCGCCGTAGCTCCAGGTCCGGATGGCGTCGGTAAACGTCGCGGGCTGCGCACTGCTCTCGAGTCCAAGCCCGGCGAAACCGTAGGGCATGATGCCTTCCCCGAGTCGGGCGTTGACGGGCCCGAACAGGAGATCGGCGTTGGTAGCCCAAACCAGATTGGATGGCCCTTGGCTGCCTCCGAACCCGTCGGTAGTGAGCGAATTGATGCCCAACCCACCACTTCCACGGATCCCCACGTATGGGGTACCAACGCTGAGGGAGAGTCCCCCAAGGGTCCGGGTTATCGGGGCGGCGTTCTCGAGCGCTCCGTAGAACTCGACGCCGCCGGCTACCTGACCGGCGAGAGAACCGGGTAGTGCAAAATATGATAGGACTCCAGAGAGAGCTATCAAGCGTCGCAGGATCATAAGCGACTCCACTGAAGAGGTTGGCCCTTAGTAGGGCATTACGGGGACCAAGCCATGCCAACGCGCTAACACAATGAGGCACAACACGTTAACGTTATCAACCTGAGCCGTAAACATCCGATTGTCACCTTTCTCGGACAGGCGTTTAGGTCAGGACCGTCCGATTCGAGTGGGAACGATCTGCATCGACCGGGTACGACTATGTGGACCAGACTGTGCTTGTATTAGGGCTTAACAAAGCGTCGCTTGATCGGTCATACATGTGTTCGGCGAGCTACCCGCGGGGATGCTCGGAGAGCCCCGCCTGTCACGGGTTTAGTTCACCCGCCACCCCCAAGCCTGGAGACACGATATGCCAAGAATTGAATGGCGCTCGATCCTGGCTTTGGGCACCGCAGGTCTGGTCCTCAGCACGGGATCTCCGTTCAACGCACCCTCTTTCGGATCGATTGGTTCAGCAGTCGAGACGGCCTCTGCTGCGATCGCCAACAACCTCTCCGATGACGACGGCCCCCACCTCGGCTTCGATACTTTCGCCTATCCCGGGGACGATGCGATGCAGGCGTGGCTGACGGCCGACAAGCCGTACAGGTGGGTCGGCTACTATTTGTCCGCCCCCTGCCATAACGACGACTCCTGGCAAGGAAAGAGAGCGACGCTCACGAACATGGGTTGGGGCATGGCGGTTATCTACGTCGGCCAACAGACCTGGGGAAGAACGCCGGGCCAGAAGGTACAGGTCACGCGCTACATCACGAAGCGAGTTCGCCAGGTGAAGACCCGCAACGGCAAGCGCGTTGTCAGCTACGTCAAGAAGCGCGTTCCAGTCAAAGTGCTGGTGGTTCCTCGCGCCTCGCCAAACGCGAGCTGCTCGTCGCAGTTCGTGAACGCCGCGCGCGGTACCGCCGATGCGAACGACGCCATCGCGAAGACAGCGGCCGAGGGCTTCACGAAAGGCACGGTGATCTTTCTGGACATCGAGCGAATGGAATCAGTACCGAGGGCAATGCGCGATTACTACGCGGCCTGGACCAGGAAAGTGCTCGAGGATGGACGCTTCCGCCCTGCATACTACGCCCACAGCTTCAACGCCGACCTCATATACGGCGATGTAAAGCAGGTGCTGGCCGCCGAAGGTGTTTCGGCGGAGCCACCATTCTGGATTGCCAGTGAGCGCGGCTTCTCCGTCGACAAAGCACCCACCGAGGTTGGCCATGCGTTCGCGCAGGTCTGGCAAGGCGTCCTCGACGTAGTCGAGACCCACAACGGCGTCAGGATTCCGATCGACGTCAACGTCGCCCAGCTCCCATCGCCCTCCGAGATTTATCGCGGCGGAGAGTAGTCGGGACTATTTAGCGTCCGGAATTCCGGGCGAACGCTCGGGCTATTTGACTCGAGTGATGAAGTCCTCGCGGATCGGCGGCCGGAAAATCAGATCCACCGCGAGCCACGTCGTCTTGGCAAACGGGTAACAGAGCACGGCACCAAGAATCGAGAGCACAACTCCACCGTATTGCAGCAAATCCCAGGGCGGATTGGGCCACGTCGCCACCACCACGACGAGAAATGCACCGGCGAGGAGTGTCTCGACCGCGATGAGGTTGAGCGTATAGGCCCCGATGAAGTAGTCCGATTCACCGCGCTCGAGCAGGATGCCGCAGTTTGGACAGCGCTCCTTCATCTTGAAAAATCCGGTGAACAAACCACCGTGACCGCAGTTCGGACACCGGAGCAGGAGCGCACGCCCCAGCAGGCGCCAGGGTGACTGACGCGAAATGTCCGGATGGGCCGACCCGTTACCTGGCTCCGCTGGATCCTCCACCATCAATCACCGCTCGCAATTCAGGCCGTTTCCAATCGCTCCGATGCGGAAGATTCGCCTATTTCAGTGACCGCGAACAGGGTGAGGCTGATACGGCTCTTCGACTGCCGTGATCTGGTCTTCGCTCAGCTTCAGGTCGAGCGCGCGGACGGCGCTCTCGAGATGTTCGATCTTGGTGGCACCCACTATTGGGGCGGCGACACCCGGTTTGCTCAGCAGCCACGCGAGCGCGACTTCGGAAGGCATCACGCCAAGCTCGCCCGCGACTTTGCGCACGGCTTCGATCACCTTCAAATCCGAAGGTGAATCATAGAGATCGACCGCGTACGTGTCGCTGTCGGCCCGAGTGGTCCCTTGCGACGGGGATCCCGTCGTGCGGGCGAGCCGGCCTCGCGCGAGCGGCGACCATGGAATCAGGCCCACGCCCTCCTCGCGACAGAGCGGGATCATTTCGCGCTCTTCTTCCCGGTACACGAGATTGTAGTGATTCTGCATCGAGATGAAGCGTGCCCAGCCGTTTCTCTCCGATAGGCTGAGAGAGCGCGCCATCTGCCACGCATATCCGGAGCTTGCGCCGATGTAGCGCACCTTGCCCTGGTGGACGAGGTGGTCGAGTGCCGCGAGGGTTTCTTCAATGGGCACGCTGCTCTTGAACCGATGAATCTGGTAGAGATCGATCGTCTCCACGCCCAGCCGCCTGAGGCTTGCCTCACATGCTTGCACGATGTGCTTGCGCGAGATCCCTCCCATGTTCGGCCCGTCGCCCATGGGGAAATGGACTTTTGTGGCGAGGACGATCTGCTCCATGTTCGCCATCTCCCTGAGCGCACGGCCCGTGACCTCCTCACTCACGCCCATCGAATACATGTCGGCCGTGTCGAAGAAGTTGATCCCCAGGTCGAGCGCTTTTCTGTAGAAGGGTCGCGAGTCGACTTCGTCGAGAATCCATGGCCTCCACTTGGGCGTGCCGTAGGTCATGCAGCCGAGGCAGATCCGGGAGACCTCGAGTCCGCTGCGACCAAGTTGCGTGAACCTCATTCCTTACTTCTCCAGGGAGAGATTTGGGCGGTTCCGCTGACATCTACAGAACTGAAGCGGCGAGCCGATGGCTGACCAAAGCTACTAGCCTTTGAGCTCTCATACAGGCGTTCGTGTTGCGCGCGAAACCGCAGGCATGGAGACTTTACGCCACCAGAAAAGCTCTTAGCTATAGAGCTGCAAAGCTGGCAGCCCGCAGCTTTGGTTCTCTGGACGGTTGGAAGGCGCCCTTAAACCCTGCTCGGAACCAATCCTCAACCCTTTTGTGGCAACGGTTGTCAGAAGTTCGACAATGGAGCTGGTTGCCTACGAGTCTCGGAGCTCGGTGAACGATACCCAACTCATCACGCGCGTGGTCGCCGGCGATGCGGCCGCTGAGCGTGAGCTGTACGAGACATACGTGGATCGCATTTACCGGCTGGCGTTTCGTCTGGCGGGCGAAGACGAGCTCGCGCGGGATTTCACGCAGGCGACGTTCATCCGTGCTTTTGAAAAGATTGGAAGCTTTCGCGGCGATTCATCGCTTTCCACCTGGCTTCATTCCATCGGTGTCTCGGTTGCACTCAACGGCTTGAGAAAGACGAAGAGGCAGCGAAGTCGGGAGGCACCGATGGAAGAAGGCCTGACGGTTGGATCGACGCGCAGGGAGGCCGAACCCGACTTGAAGGAAAGAATGGCAAGGGCGATCGATTCGCTGGCGGACAAATACAGGGCGGTATTCGTGATGCACGACGTGGAAGGCTACACACACGAGGAAATCAGCGGGACGCTCAACATTCCGATAGGAACGTCGAAGTCCCATCTGTTCCAGGCACGAAGCAAGTTGCGCGTGGCGCTGGCGGATTTTGCACCGGAGTGGGTGTCATGACTGAAGACAAATTCGAGGAATTCCTCAGAAAGGCGGCTCAGAGCTACAATGCGCCGCCGGCTCGTACTCCCCGCGAGGACATGTGGAGCGCGATCCAGGCGGAGCGTGCAGCGGGACCGCGTGTCGTGTACGGCGGTGGATCGCCGGTGCGCGAGATTTCCGTGCGAAGGTTCAGCCCGAAGATCTGGCTGGGCGCCGCGGCGGCCGCTGTTCTTCTGTTGGCGACCGGTGTCGGTGTCGGACGGTGGAGCGCGTCGTCGAACACTCCGCGGTCTGTGGCGGTTGTAAATCCACGGACGGCCGGCTCGGCGCCGACTTCGACGAGTGTGACACCGGGGGTCGTTGCACCTGACGCAGGCGGAGCCATTGCGACGGGGAAGACCGGTGATGGTGGCAAAGGAGCAGCGTCGCCAGGCGCCCAGCGCGGGTATGGACAGAATCGGCAGCCCGGGCTCCGAAATGGAGGCGGTCCCCAGATCGCCACCGGCAGCAATACAACCCCAGCTCCGAACGGCTATTCGAGCAATTCCGCCTCTGCACCCGCGTATCAGCTCACCGCGGTGCGTCACTTGAGTGAAGCCGAAGCGCTTCTCACTTCGTTCAGAACGCGCTCGGCTACAGATCAGCAAATGGATGCGCAGCTCGGAAAATGGGCGCGCGACCTCTTGAGCAATACCCGCCTGCTGTTGGATTCACCGGTCGCCAACGATCCGCAGCGTCGTCCGCTGCTGGAAGATCTCGAGCTCGTGCTCGTGCAGATCGTCCAGCTATCGCCCGGAAGCACGCCGCAGGATCGCGAGATGATCGAAAAGACGTTGCAACACGACCATGTAATGACGAGGCTGCGCACCGCGATTCCCGCGGGCTCGCAGCGCGGTAGCTGAGACCACTTCAATGACAATGAGAACACTACTCACGGCAGCAGCAATAATTTCCTCGGCGGGATTCGGCGTGAGCCAGTCTCCAGCCAGTCACGATTCACTCAACCCGAATGTGGTGCCGCTTGTAATCGCGAGCACCGATGCGCGACACAGTGACGCGATAGACACCATTGACACCATTGATGCCATTGATGCGATGGACGCGATGGACGCGATGGACGCGATGGACGCCATGGATGCATCAGACGCGAAGGACGCGACAGATGCGATGACTGCATTCGCCAGGTTCGATCGCCAGACCAATCAGCTTCCGCCTGAGCCGTGGGCGAAAGCGGATCCCGCGGACTCGCTATACAAATTGGCGCGGGATGCGATGTCGCGCGGCGACTACAAGCGCGCGGCTGAAATCTTCCACCGGATGCCTGAGCGGTACCCGCAGTCGGCGTACGTCACAAGCGGCCAGGCGCTCTACTTCGAGGCGTTCTCTCTCTATCGGAGCGGCGGTGAGGACGATCTCAATACGGCTCGCGACCGCCTGAATCAGTTGAAAGCGCGCTATCCGTCGATGGCGAAGAAAGACGGCGACGTTCTGCTTACGAGAGTGTGCGGTGAGCTGGCCAAGCGCGGCGACGAGTCATGTGCCCGATCCATCGAAGGAAAGGTTTATGGCGACAGCGGGGACAAAGCGGGGAAGAAAGTCCCCATTCAGGGCCTGGGCATTCGCACCTGCTCGCCCGATGCTGACGAGGACGACGACGACCGCATTGCCGCGCTCAACGCCTTGCTCCAGATGGACGCCGAACGCGCGATGCCGATCCTGAAACAGGTTCTCGCGCGTCGAGATTCCTGCTCGGTGGCACTGCGACGGAAAGCCGTATTCCTTGTGTCCCAGAAGCGAACCGCCGAGACGGCCAGCATTCTCCTGAACGTGGCGCGGAGCGATCCCGATCAGGAGACCCGTGAAGAGGCGGTGCAGTGGTTGTCGCAAGTGCCGGGATCCACCCCGCTCTTGGAGGAAATTCTCAAGGGCGACGGCAGCGAGGGTATCAAGAACAAAGCGTTGTTCGCTCTGTCTCAACAGAACGAGCCGAGGGCAGCGCAGGCGCTCCGGGATTTCGCGGCACGTGAGAGTGAGAATGGCGATCTGCGCGAGCAAGCGATCTTCTGGCTCGGCCAGCGCCGTTCGACCGAGAACACGGAGTTCCTCCGTAATCTCTACTCGCGGCTGACCAACGAGGATCTGAAGGGGAAGATTCTCTTCTCTCTGTCGCAACAGAGGGGAGCGGGGAACGAACAATGGCTCATGAACGTCGCCGCCGATCCGAAGGAAAACATCGAAATGCGGAAACAGGCAATCTTCTCCGCGAGCCAGACGGGCATCGCGACATCGGAGATAGCCAAGCTCTACGACAAGGTGGGTGACAGCGAGCTGCGCGATCACATCATCTTCGTTCTGTCGCAGCGCCAGCGCGATCCGGTGGCGATGGACAAGCTCTTCGACATCGCGAAGAATGAAAAGGACCCCGAGCTGCGCAAGAAGGCGATTTTCTGGCTCGGCCAATCCCGCGACCCACGCGTGCAACAGTTCCTCATGGATCTGATCAACAGATGATAACTCCAAGAATGACATCGCTCGCGGGGACGACAGCAGTCGTCCTCGCAGTTCTGGCCGGTGTGGCGCAAGTCGCGCCGGCGCAGAGCATCGCAAGCAAGGTGGCTCGGGTCTCCAACGGAGCGGTCCGCATGTCGTTCGCCACAAAGCCTGGAATCTGCGGCGGTGGAAACTCGTTCAGACTGTCCAACAGGTCCGGCAGAACGTCGTGGAGCAACGAGAACTATTCGAGGGACATCGAGTGGGAGAGCGACTGCAGCCTTGGCCCGGCGCGCGTAGTGCTCGATCGCCGCGGTGGTGAGCTGGCCGATCTTCGGTTCTACGTCGGCGGGCGATGGAAGCCTGCGGGTGCCGACGTTGTCGACCTTGGCACGGTGCCGGCGGGCGAAGCCGCAGACTATCTCGTCTCGATCGCCCAGACTGAAAAGGGAAGCATGGGGGAAAAGGCGATCCTCCCCGCCACGGTCGCGGACAGTGCCAACATCTGGCCGGCGCTGATCAAGGTTGCGCGCAATCCCAATTTGCCGCGCAGCACCCGGACCCAGTCGGTGTTCTGGCTGGGCCAGGCGGCCGGAGATGTAGCAACGCCCAATCTCAATTCGATCGTCCTCGACAACAGCGTCGATCGCGAGGTACGGGAGTCGGCAGTGTTTGCGCTTTCCCAGCGCCCCCGCGATGAGGGAATTCCGGCGCTCATCTCCGTCGCGCGGACCAACAAGGATCCGGAGATAAGGAAGACAGCTCTGTTCTGGTTGGGTCAGTCTCACGATCCGCGCGCTCTCGACCTGTTCGAGGAACTGTTGACGAAGAAGTAGCGGTCGAGCGCCGGAGAATGATTGCAAAGAGGGATGCTCCGAAATAGCATCCCTCTTCTGCATTCAAGGCAATCGTGGATTTCACCCACATCTCGACTCAGCTCTCATCAAGTCCGCTCACCGCGCTGCCGATTCTGTTCATCGCCGGCGTGCTCACGAGCCTCGCACCGTGCATCTATCCGATGATTCCGATCACCGCGGCGATAGTTGGGGGCAGCGCCGTCGGAGAAGCGCCGCGCGCGCGCTCACGCACCGTGATGCTCACCTTCACTTACGTGCTCGGACTTGCCCTCGCATACGCGTCCGTGGGCCTGTTCGCCGGACTTACTGGAACGTTGTTCGGCGCGGTGAGCACCAATCCGTGGATGTATTTCACGATTGCGAATCTTCTGATCATCGCTGCTCTGGCGATGCTCGAGGTGATTCCTGTGCGCGTTCCGGCCTGGCTCTTGGCCCGGGCAGCGACGGCGGGTAAGGGAGGCAGTCTCTACGGCGTATTCGTCATGGGCGCCGCGTCCGGCCTCGTAGCCGCACCATGCTCGGCTCCAGTCATGGCAGCGGTTCTCACCTGGGTTACCGCGACAAAGAGTGGCGTGCTCGGATTCATTTATCTGTTCGTATTCTCATTGGGAATGTGTACCATTCTCATCGTCGTTGGACTCTTTAGCGGCACCCTGGCGCGCCTGCCGAAAGCAGGAATGTGGATGGTATGGATCAAGCGGTTCTTCGCGCTGATCATGTTGGGCGTTGCGGAGTATTACCTTGTGCAGATGGGGCTGCTCCTCATCTGACAGCGCTCCACTCCGACACGAATCCAAACCTGATGAACAATCGAAAGCTCTTGTCGTCGAAGCTCTCTATGACGCTTCTTCTCACCGTGGCGTCATTGGCATCGACCCCTTTGTTGGCGCAGGACCTCGGCATCGAGGTTGGCGCGCAGGCGCCGGTCGTAACGGTGCAGTCTCTCGACGGCAAGCAGGTCGATCTCGGGAGCTACATCGGCAAGACCCCTATGTTGATCGAGTTCTGGGCGACGTGGTGCCCCAACTGCAAGGAGCTGATGCCGACGCTGCTGGCGGCCGAGAAGAAGTACGGGAAGCAGGTGAAGTTCGTGGCCCTGGCGGTGGCGATCAATCAATCGCCTGAGAGAGTGCGCAGGTGGCTTGTGGCGAATCCGATGCCCCACGAGACCTGGTATGATCTCGACGGCAAGGCGGCCGGCGCATTCGATGCTCCTGCCACTTCGTATGTCGTCGTGCTCGACAAGAACGGGCGCGTCGTCTACACCGGACTTGGTGGGAAGCAAAACCTCGAGGCTGCGCTCAAGAAGGCACTCTAGGCCGCACCTTCTCCAGTCACTTCGTGCATCGATGAGAAAAGAGCCGCGGATTTGTCCGCGGCTCTTTTTCATCTAGTCGAATCAGCCGGAGGTGGTGGAGGAGCGAGACTGTCGACGATCGCGGCGAGTTCGGTGTACGCAGAGGGAGTCAGGACCTTGAACGGCTTGGTCACGTAAGCGATGCGTCCGTCGGGTCGCACCACGAACAGCGATCGGTTGTCCAGTTTGTTCTTCGCGTCAAACGCCGCGTACAGCTGGCCGACTCTTCCGCCCGGGTCGCTGGCGAAGAGAATGGGGAAGGCCTCGTTCCGCGCCCACGATGCCTGCGCCGTGTCGGCATCGACGCTGATGCCGATGACTACGACTTTGCGGCCGTTGTTGAAGAGCGTGGCGTACTGATCACGGTACGCCTCCATTTGGATGGTTCAGCCCTTCGTTCGCGCCTGATAGAAGAACGCGAGAACGACAGTGCTCCCGCGATAGTCCGAGAGTTTGACCGGCGTCTTGAGGAGGCCGTACCTGTCGGCCCCGGCGAGCGAAAAATCGGGCGCCACGTCGTTCACCGCGAGGCCTGCGGGCGTTGCCGCGGCCGGAGGGGTGGGTTGCTGCGCGCGAGCGATTTGACCCACAGTCGCCAGTGTCGTCACGGTGGCAATTGTCAGTGTCGCGAATCTTGCTCGAAGCAGCATGCTCAAATCCCCAGTGCGATATTTCGAAGAACTCAAACCAAACTAAACGGGATGCGATGTGTCGGTATCGGAGATGCCAGTCAACGGTACCGCGCGCCGACGTCACTGAGTTTATATCCCGAACCATTCCATAGCTAGCTATTTGCAACTTCCATTAACGTCACTCACCAGGCTGAACTGCGCGTTCGCGAGACCTCGGCGTTCGCTTGGAGCGGTTTATTTCCTGATCCCCCTGACGGCGCTCGCGTGGTTGTCTCCACGCGCGCTCGGCGCGCAGGGCACGCACAACGCGTCCGGTATTTTCGAGATCGGTGCCCAGGCAATCGGAGTCGTGACACGCGTCTCACCCGCGATTCACGGCCGTACTCTCACCGAGGGATATCTCACTCAGCCGGCGATAATGGCCCAGCTCGACCCGTGGGGCCGTTTGCTCGCGGCGAAGGCAACGCTCAATCTCGAGGGGGCAACGATCGAGCGCGGGGAGCTGAACGCCGGAATTGCGGGCGAGGGGTACATCGATCGCCGGCATCCGCACACCTATCTCCACGAGCTGGTGCTCACGTCGGAGCGAAGATTTGGCGGAGACCGTACAAATGGCGTGTCACTTACGATTGGGAAGGGCTTTGCTCCCTTCGGCACCGATGATCCCATGGCGCGGCCGTTCGAGCGGTATCCGATCAACCATCATCTGGCGCAAATACTCGAGCGGGCCGTCGCGATCGGCGCATTCCGCGTCGGCGGATGGATCTTCGAGGGAGGCGCGTTCAACGGCGATGAGCCAACCAGCCCGGGAGATACCCCCAACCGGAACCGGTATTGGGATTCGTGGTCGGGTCGAGTCACGTTAGTGCCGTGGCCGCAGGGGGAGCTGCAGGCCAGCTACGCCCGAGTAAAATCTCCCGAGAACCCGGACGGCGGCGGCGCCGATCAGCGCAAGCAGAGCGCCTCGATTCGCCTGGAGGATGCACAGCACTCCGGCTATGCCCTGTTCGAGTGGGCGCACACCGGCGACTACGTCGGATCCGCACGCACGTTCGCCTACACATCGCTCCTCGCGGAAACGTGGGCGCGATACGACAGGTTGAGCGGAGCC
>Ga0193726_1001391_pt1 | contig 19195 bp, 15 predicted proteins | sample H2c1metaG_FD_144928 | JGI IMG/M metagenome (GOLD analysis project Ga0193726, IMG submission 144928) | Soil microbial communities from a riparian zone of the East river system, Colorado, United States - H2c1 | ecosystem: Environmental > Terrestrial > Soil > Riparian zone | place: USA: East River... | reverse complement strand
GCCGGATTGAAGTATCACGCGGACGCCACCGACGAGTTCGCCGGTGCGAATTTTTGGCCCGCCAAGATCGGCAAGAATGGCGAGCGGCTTTTTCATTGTTGAAGAAGCTTCGCGAAGCAGCGTAACCATTCGCGCGTGCCAGGCGTGATCGCCGTGCGAAAAATTCAGGCGCGCGACGTCCATTCCGGCGCGGACGAGTTGTGCGATCATCCGACGTGAGTCAGTAGCTGGGCCGATGGTGCAAACGATTTTTGAGCGGCGGAAATCCATAGTGGTCGTCGGAAATTACTAAAATTATTTTCGGATCAGTCTTAACTATTTTCTCGACACAAATTCATTCACGATTCGATAAAGAAATTCTACGCCCTTGCGAAATGAGTCCAGAGGAATCCGCTCGTCATCGGCGTGCATACGCAGAACGTCTTCTTCAGCGAGCGGAAAGGGAAGCAGGCCGTAGGCTTGCACGTTGTGCAGGCGGAGCTGCGCGGAATCCGTGGCGCCGGTGCTCATGTAAGGCATGGTGACGATCCCGGGAAATTCTTCTTCGCTGGCGTGTTGAATTGTTTTGTAGAGCGGCGATTCGAGCGACGATGGCGGCGAAGGCCCGCCTCCATTGGGAACAATCTCAAAACGAATCTGCGGATCGTTCACCACTTTTTTTAAGTCGGCGATTACGTCGTTAATTGAATCTCCAGGAAGGAGGCGGATATTCAGATTCGCGCGGGCGTCGGACGGAATCACGTTCATTCGCACGCCGGCCTGCAGCATGGTCGGCGCGACCGTGTCGCGCATCATGGAATTCCAGACGGGACTCATCTCAGCGACGCGTTTCACGGCGAGACTTTGGCGCGAAGGCATTTCTAGGGCGCGAATCCATTTCGCGGTTTCGTCGTCTTCCACTTTTGCGAGCTGCTCGAAATAGCGTTCGGTTTCCGGAATAAATTTTACAGGAGTTTCGTATTCGCCGATTTTTGCAATGGCCTGCGACAAATGAATGACAGCGTTATCCGGGCGCGGCATGGAAGCGTGACCAGAAGTCCCCGTGCAAATCACGGTGACATTCATGGAAACTTTTTCGCTGGTTTGAATACCAACGTAAATTGGTTTGCCGTTTTTTGTGATTACGCGGCCTTCTTCGTTGATGGCGAAACCGGCAGCGATTTTGTCCCAGTGTTTTGCAATGACGGCTTTGATGCTCGCGTCACCGCCGCCCTGCTCTTCGTCATCATCGGCCAGAAAAATTACGTCGCGATCGAGAGGCACGGCATTTCGTTTGAGGGCGATGAATGCGGCGAGATTCGCGATGACCATGCCCTTGTCATCGATGGTGCCGCGGCCATAGAGATATCCGTTTTGTGTTACAGCGGCGAAGGGATCGACGGTCCACTTTTCGCGCGTGACACCGACTACGTCCAGGTGCGCGATGAGAAGCAGGCTGCGCGCGGCGTCGGGCATCACGGAAGCACTCAAGCGCGCGACGACAATTCCACGGCCGGGAGTCATCTCAATCACTTCGTGCGGAATTCCTTCTTTTTCCAAAATTCCAGCGATGTAATTCGCGGCGGCGAGTTCATTGCCCGGCGGATTGGTGGTGTTAATGCGAATGAGGCCTTCGAGCCACGCGACTGCTTCCTGCGGCAGCGTGCCCATATTCGGTGCGGCCACGGAAGGAATTCCTGGCGTTGTTTGCGCGGATGTTGAGTGGGCCAGCGCGAGCGCCAACAACAGAGCTACTGAAATCGTCGAAAAGAGACGGCGAACCATTCGTCGTTGCCTCCGGCCCAGAAAACCTCTTTGCGGCCATGTGAATCATATTAACATGCTGATCGGGGACGCCCGGAGATGACGAGCGGGTGTGTTTCGGAAACGGTGTTAGAGAATTGAACAAGTCCGCAAATCGTGGCAGCATTGAGTTCATGAATGAGGTGAGAAAATGAAGCGAGTAATTCTTCAGTCCGCAATTCTAATCGTCCTAACCCTTATCCTTATTGTTTCTCCTCACGGAATGCACGCGGCGGCCGCACGTCCGGCGCATGCACAAGCACAGCAAACTCCGCCACCGGCCCAGCAAGCGCCGCAGGGAAATTATCAAATTAGCGTAAACGCGCAGCTTGTGAACGTGGACGCAGTCGTCACTGATGGCGATGGGAATTTTCTTCCCGGCTTGAAGAAAGAAAATTTTCGCATTCTGGAAGACGGCAAGCCACAAATTATTACGAATTTTACGCCGTCGGGCGAAGCGCCGATCACCATTGTGCTGTTGATTGAATTCCGAGCGCGCCTTTACACGGGGAATTATTATGCGCAGTTGACAAAATATTGGGCGTCCTCCTTTCTGAACAATCTAAAAAAGGACGACTGGATTGCGCTGGAAGATTTTGATCTGAAGACCCGTGTGGACGTGGACTTTACACATGATCCGATGGAAATTGCGCGCGAGATGAATCACATGGTTGTGCCGCTGTACAGCGAGTCCTGCCTTTACGACGCGCTTGCCGAAACGCTGGACCGGCTTGGGGAGGTGAAGGGGAAGAAAGCAATTCTCGTGGTTGCGACGGGCTACGATACTTTCAGCAAGATTACGTATGACACCGCGATGAAATTGGTTCGGCAATCGGATGTGGGAATTTATACGATTGGCACCAGCCAGTTCATTGTTGACACGACCGGCGGCGGTATGGGGAACATCAAGAGTCAGATGGCGCAACAGCAGATGAAAGTTTTTGCAGAGTTGACTGGAGGGCAAGCGTGGACTCCAGAATTTGATGGACAGCTTCCGGACATCATGCGCACGATCGCGGCCAGCCTTCGCAATCAATATAGTTTGGGATACGCGCCGACTTCGCAGGACGGGAAATATCACAAAATTAAAGTTGAACTGGTGGCGCCAGACGGCGGACCTTTGACCGCGACGAATCAGAAGGGCAAGAAGGTGAAGTTTCAGGTTTATGCGCGGCAGGGATATACGGCTTCCAAATCTTCGACTGGCGATTAGAACTTAATTTAGTTTACGAGCTAGTAGCCTCGTGTTATGTCCACGATGTTTTTCAGATCTTGGCCGCTGAACCAGCGGTCGAGATTCTCCAAGAATAATTCGGTTTGGCGCCGCCAGAGTAACTCACTTACGGCGCTGGTGTGCGGCGTAATGAAAACATTCTTCAATTTCCAGAGCGGACTCTCTGGCGGCAGCGGTTCTTTTTCCGCGACGTCGAGCGCGGCGCCTGCGATTGTGCCGTTGTTCAAAGCGTCGATTAGCGCGGATTCGTCAATTAAAGCGCCGCGCGCGATGTTCAAAAGATATGCGCTGCGCTTCATCGCATTTAATTCGCGAGCACCGATCATGCCTTTCGAGCCGGGCGTGTCCGGCGCGGCGAGGACGACGTAGTCAGCGTGCGGCAATGCTTGCAGTAATTGTGAGGCGGGATAAATTTTCTCAGCGAGCGTTGGGTCACCTTGTCCAGAGCGCGTGACGCCTTCGACGCGCATTCCAAATGCGCGGGCACGTCGTGCGATTTCAATTCCAATTGCGCCGAATCCGACAATTAATAATGTTGTGCCATATAGTTCGGATGGACGCGATTGCCAGATGGCTTCTTGCGCCCAGTTTTGTGCGTCCTGATAATGCACGGTGTCTTGAAATTTCCGTGCGAGCGCGAGCATGGCGCCCATCGTGTGCTCGGCCATTGGAATGGCGTGGATTCCACGCGCATTTGTGATGGTGATGCCGGCGGCTTGCACGTCAGGCCGCATCAATTGAGCGACCCCCGCCGACGTGACGTGAATCCATTTTAATTTCCGCGCGGCCTTGATTTGATCGGGCAGCAGATTAAATCCGAAGAAAATATCCGTGTCGGGAAGTTCGGCGGGCAGCAGGTCATACGAATTCGAGCAGAGGACGCTCATTTCCGGAAAGTGCTCGCGAATGGCCGCGGGCATTTCGGGCGGAATTTGCCAGAACGTAAAATTAAATTGCACGCACATCACGATTTTAGTTTCGCGGGGAGATGGCAAGTTCATTTTGGTGATTCAGAATATAACGGAAGGTAGGCGAAATCTAGAATCCAGAACTATGCCGCTTCCAGAGAGCGAATCCCGTCAGCGCGCCCAGCAATAATATGCCGAGGAAAAAGAATGCCGATTCTGGAATCGCGGAAATCATGTAGATGATGAGAATCGCGGTGATCGCCAAGGCGATCGGACTTTCTGTGATGACCAGCGAAGTCATCTGCATTGGTTGAAGCCAGGGCGCTTCCGGGTGGCAGCGATAATGCTTTGTAGAAACTTGACTGAGTTGCATGACAGTTCCTCCCTTCAAATAGTATGCGCCTTAATTAATTGCGATGTAAACGACTCAAATTTCGGATGGTTGATCCATTCGTAAGAGTTTCAGGATTGCGAAATGCGTAGATCGTGGCCCGTCATTTCGATAGGTTCCTGAATGCCGAGCGCACCTAGTATTGTGGGCGAAATATCCTGAAGCGAACCGTTCGCGCGAACTTGCGCATTTGCGTCATTTGAAACAAGTATGAACGGCACGGGATTTGTCGTGTGATAGGTGTGCGGGCCGCCGGTTCTCGGATCGATCATCGTTTCGGCGTTGCCGTGATCGGCGGTGATTAGCCACGCGGTGTCGCCGGCGTCATTCAGCGCTTGGCGAATTTGTCCGAGGCAGGCGTCGACCGTTTCGACGGCTTTGATTGTGGCTTCAAGATTGCCGGAGTGGCCGACCATATCGGCGTTAGCGAAATTCATAATGATGACGTCGAAATCGCCTTTGCGAATCGCATTGGTGACTGCATCGGCGATTCCCGCGGCGCTCATTTCCGGTTTCAGATCGTAGGTGGGAACTTTTGGCGACGGCACCAGGATACGTTCTTCACCGCCGAATGGTTTTTCCACGCCGCCATTAAAAAAATATGTCACGTGCGCATATTTTTCAGTTTCAGCTACGCGTAAATTCTTGAAATTCATGTCGGCAAAAACCTGCGCAAGAATGTGATCGAGTTTGTCCTGGGTCAGCAGGAATTTCATCCAGGTGAAAGTTTTGTCGTATTGAGTGATTCCGGTGAACAGAAGATTTTTCGGGCGCGATGGGTCGGCAAATTTGTCGAAACCGGGTTCGGAAATAGCGCGGGTCATTTGGCGGGCGCGATCGGCACGGAAATTAAAGAAAATTACGGAGTCTTCATCGCGAATCGTAGCGACAGGCTCGCCGCTGCCGGATTCGCCGGCCGCGATCGGTTTGGTAACAACAATCGGTTCGATAAATTCGTCGGTGGTGCCGCGCTCGTAGCTGGCACGTACGGCGGCGATTGGATCGACCACTCGGACCGGCGCGTCACCGTGAACCATCGCGCGATAAGCGCGCTCGATGCGCTCCCAGCGATTATCGCGATCCATCGCGAAATATCGTCCGGTGACGCTGGCGATTTTTCCAACGTGAAATTCCTGCATGTTGTGCTGCAACTGCTCAAGAAATTCCGCGCCGCTGTGCGGAGGCGTGTCGCGCCCGTCCATAAAGCAGTGGACGAATACGCGCTCGACTTTTTGTTCGCGCGCCATTTTCAAAAGCGCAACAAGATGATCGATGTGCGAGTGCACGCCGCCGTTGCTGAGTAATCCGATTAAATGAAGTTGGCGCGCACGGCCGCGAGCCATCGCGTCCAGCAAAACGGGGTTCTGAAATATTTCTCCGTTCTGAATCATCAAGTCGAGCTTGGTGCTGTCCATGTGAACGATGCGGCCGGCGCCGATATTCAAGTGGCCGACTTCGCTGTTGCCCATCTGGCCATCCGGCAGGCCGACATATTTCCCGGAAGTGTGAATCAAAGTGTTGGGAAATTTGCGAAGGAGTTCGTCGTAATTCGGTTTGCGCGCGAGGGCAATGGCATTTCCGCCGGACTCGGCGCGGTAGCCCCAGCCGTCAAGCACGGTCAAAATAATTGGTCGCGGTCGCTTGGCCATTTCAGGATTTGCTTCCGCGAGCGAGTGCGTTGCGTCCTGGAAATTTAGCTGACGCGCCTAACTCTTCTTCAATCCTCAGAAGCTGATTGTATTTCGCGATGCGATCGGTGCGCGATGCAGAACCGGTCTTAATTTGTCCGGTGCCCATTGCGACGACGAGATCGGCGATGAAGGTATCCTCTGTTTCGCCTGAGCGGTGCGAGACGATTGACGCGTAGCCTGCCTTGCGCGCCATTTCGATGGCTTCAATTGTTTCGGTGACAGTGCCAATTTGATTCAGCTTGATGAGAATTGCGTTGCCGACTTTTTCTTTGATGCCGCGGGCCAGGCGTTGCGTGTTCGTTACGAACAAATCATCACCGACGAGCTGCACCTGTGCGCCCATACGATCGGTCATTAGTTTCCATCCGGCCCAATCGTCTTCTGCCATGCCGTCTTCGATGGAAACGATCGGATATTGACGCGCCCATCCGGCCCAGAAATCGGCCATTTGTTCGGAAGTGCGTTCTGACTTGTCGGATTTCTTGAAAATATATTTTCCGCTGGCCTTATCGTAAAACTCGCTGGCGGCAGGATCGAGCGCGATGGCGATTTGTTCGCCAGGCTGGTAGCCGGCTTTCAGGATCGCTTCGAGCACGACTTCCAACGCTTCCTCGTTCGATTTCAAATTCGGCGCAAAACCGCCTTCGTCGCCAACCGCCGTGGAATATCCGCGCTTGTGCAGCACAGCTTTCAAATTATGAAAAACCTCTACGCCCATGCGCAGCGCTTCGCTAAAACTTTTCGCGCCAACGGGCATAGCCATAAATTCCTGCGGGTCCACGGAATTATCGGCGTGCGCGCCGCCGTTTAAAATATTCATCATGGGAACGGGCAAAATATTTGCACCGCTGACGCTGGAATATTTTGCCAGGTAACGATACAGCGGCAATTTTTGCGCCACAGCTGCTGCGCGCGCCGCGGCCATGGAGACGGCGAGAATTGCGTTCGCGCCGAGCTTGCCCTTATTCGGAGTGCCGTCGACGTCGATCATGTGCCGGTCAAGTTCGCGCTGATCGGTGGCGTCCATTCCGCGCACGGCGGCGTCAATATCCTTATTAATGTTGCCGACCGCCTTCAGAACTCCTTTGCCCATGTAGCGGGATTTATCGCCGTCGCGCAATTCGAGCGCTTCGTGTTCTCCGGTTGACGCGCCGGAAGGAACGGCGGCGCGGCCGAGCGAGCCGTCTTCCAGAATCACATCGGCTTCGACGGTGGGATTTCCGCGCGAATCAATAATTTGCCGCCCGTGAACTTTCGCGATCTTCGTGGACATTCGTTCTCCCGTGTCTGTTTTTGAAAACGTACAGGATTTCTGCTATTCGGATTCGGGTTCTTCCAGCATGGATTCATCGCGCACGACGACAACAATTCCGCCGTCGCTTACCTTGAAGCGCTTCTTATCTGCTTCCATGTCGTAGCCGATTTCTGTGTGCTCCGGCAGGCTCACGTGACGGTCGATAATCGCGTTGCGAACTTTCGAGTGGCGTCCGATGCTGACGTGATTATAGAGAATGGAATTTTCCACTTCGCAGAAACTGTTCACGCGAACGTCGGTGCCGACAACGGAGCGGATGACCTTTCCTCCAGAAATCACGCAGCCGGGGGAAATAATTGAATCGATCGCCACGCCCATGCGGTCGGGATCATTAAAAACAAATTTCGCCGGCGGATATTGCTGTTGCCAAGTGCGCAATGGCCACGCGTTGTCATATAAGTTGAAAATCGGCGAGACCGAAACCAGATCCATATTCGCTTCGTAATAGGCATCGAGCGTACCGACGTCGCGCCAGTATTGCGGGCCCTGTTTATTTTCATCTTCAAAGTTGTAAGCAAATACGCGATATTTCTCGAGAATTTTCGGCAGAATATCGTGACCGAAATCGTGCGAAGAAGTTGGATCTTCCGCGTCAGCAATCAGAATGGGAATCAGCAAGTTCGTATTAAAAATGTAAATTCCCATCGACGCATTTACTTTTTCTGGATTCAAGCGAGACCGCGCTGGATTCGCGGGCTTTTCCTCGAAGCGGAGCACGCGCCAATCCCTATCGGTTTCCAACACTCCAAACTTAAATGCCGCGTCTTCCACGCTCACTTCAAGAGATGCCACGGTCGCATGTGCGCCGGAGTCAACATGCTGCTGCAACATTTTTTCGTAATTCATTTTGTAAATATGATCGCCGGATAGGACGACAACGTAGCTGGAGCGCTCGCTGCCAATTGAATAAATATTTTGATACACGGCGTCGGCGGTGCCTCGATACCAATGCGTGGAGACACGCATTTGCGGCGGCAAAATTTCAATGAAGTCGCCGAGGACCATAATTCCAGACCAGCCGCGGCGTAAATGGCGATTTAAGCTGAGCGCTTTATATTGCGTGAGAACAAAAACTCGCCGCAAGCCGCTGTTTATGCAGTTGGAAAGCGTTATGTCGATGATGCGGTAAGTTCCTCCGAAGGGAACTGCGGGCTTCGCGCGATCGCGCGTCAGTGGCCACAGGCGTTCGCCCTGTCCTCCCGCCAACAAAACTCCGACGGCTTCGCGCATGAATGACATGACGGCGACCATTCTAACAGCAACTTGGGCATGTTCAATTCGTTCTGCAATTATTATGCGGCGCGCGCCGACTAAGGCCACTCGGCCGCCGACCCTCGCCGGAAAAAACAATCCTTGACTTCAGGTTGCGGGGGCGCTAGAAGAAGCGGACAATAGAGGGAATAGCTTGTACACTTGAGCTGATTATTTCCTAACGACATTCAGTCTGCCGAAACGGGGGGGGTGATACTGCTTGGCAGAAGTAATTATTCAAGAAGGTGAATCACTTGAAAACGCTTTGCGGCGTTTCAAGCGAAAGGTGCAACAGGAAGACATCATCAAAGAAATAAAAAAGCACAGCTTCTATATGAAGCCAGGAGAGAAACGCCGTGTGAAACAGGCGCTCTCTCGCAAACGGCTTCGCAAGAAGCAGCGCCGGGAGTTGGATTAGTTTGGCCCGGAGTTCCGGATAGAACGACTACCCTTGGGGTTTGCGGGCAGCTTGGGACAAGTTGAGTAACCCAGCCCAGACTTGCTCGAACCATCAAGCTGCCACCCCGCACTGTTCGCGGGGCTCGGAGCCGCCATGGAATATAACGATAGAGTCCTGAAGTGTACGGAATGCGGTGCGGAATTTGTTTTCACCGCCGGCGAGCAAATGTTCTTCGCCGATAAGGGCTTTAAGAATGAGCCCAAGCGTTGCAAGGCCTGCAAGTCGAGGCGAGCGGAGGGTGCAAGTTCCGGCGGATTTCAACGCGCCGAAACGAAAACCACCTGCTCGCAATGCGGGAAGGAAACTACGGTTCCCTTCAAGCCGACTCAAGGCCGGCCCGTCTACTGCCGCGAATGTTTTCAAGCGCGGCGTGCGATGGGCTCGCCCGCTTAGTTTTATTTGGCGGGATACGCTGGGTCCGCGAAATCCACGGACGGAGTTTCGGCTAGGGCCTGCGCGGTAGGGCGATCCGGATAACGCATCTCTACTAAAAAGAAACGGCCCTTCGATCTTGAATGATCGAAGGGCCGCAGTTTTTTCCGATAACTAAATTTTACTTAGGAAGCTTTCGCGCCATTCGCTGGAACGATTTCCCGCAGCGCCGCCACAAACTTCTGCATTTCTTCCGGAGTTCCCATCGAAACGCGGAGCCAGTTTTCCATGGTCGTGAATTTCCGTCCGACCAATATTTCGCGCTGGCCGAACGCTTGAATGATCGGCGTCACGTCCCGTCCAACGTGAATCATTACGAAATTGGTTTGCGACGGAATGTAAGTGCGGCCGTCTTTCTCCAACTCCGTGCAGAGCCACTTGCGCGTACCATTAATTTTCTTTTGTTGATCGACGACGTGATCCGGATCGGAGAGGCTTACCATCGCGGCCGTCATCACAGCGGTGTTGTTGCTGCTCCAAAGTTTGCTGGCACGCATTGCCTGAATTGTCTGCGAAGTGCCGATTGCATAGCCCAGCCGCATGCCTGCCATTCCGTAAATTTTTGAAAATGTCCGCGCCACAATCAAATTAGGATATTTTCCGATCCAATCAATCACGCTGCCATATGCCGGGTCATCCGCGAAGTGGCAATATGCTTCGTCCACCAGCACCATCGCGCTTTGTGGCACGCGATCCATAAATTTTCCGATCGCAACTTTCGAGACGATTGTGCCCGTAGGATTATTCGGGTTGCAGATATAAACGAGGCCCGTGCTGCCGGTAGTTTTAGCAGCCATCGCGTCCAAATCATGTAGATGATCTTTCGTCTGCGGAACGCTGATTGCATTCGCGTGCATCACTTTCGCAAAGCTCAGCACGGCCTCATACGTTGGCGCGGCGGCGACGACATTCTTATCCGGCCCGAGAAATGCTGTGTCGGCCATGCGCAGGATTTCCGTGGAGCCGCAGCCGAGCGCAACTTGCGTCACCGGCACCTTATGATATTTCGCGATGGCGTCAATCATGCGCGCTTCCGTCACATCCGGATACCGGCACGCAATCGTTTCAGAATTGGTGATGGCTTCGCGCGCGCGCGGCGACGGGCCGTAAGGATTTTCGTTGGAGTCAATTTGAATTGCGCCGTCAGATGATCGCGGCGCGTGTTGCGGACGCGCGGCGAGAGTTTCCGTGAACGCGGGCAACACCATCGCTCCGCCGAGCACTGCTCCTACGCTTTGCGCAAATTCCCTTCGATTCAGTCCGGACTTCTTCATGCTGCCTCCTCGGAAAACACTGCTTGTATCGGCGCGATTATCTACCCGTGCGTGCTCACGCGCAAGCATTGTCGCATCGATGGTGTGCTGGCACAGGATTTCGCGATGTGCGAGAATTTGCGCTCGGAGGAAATGACATGACATCTGCACAACCGGTTTCCGGACAACCGACGCCTGAGCGCGTGTTTGAGGTTCTCAGTGGCTATCAACAAGCTGCGGCGCTGAAAGCCGCAATCGAATTGGACGTTTTCACCGCAATCGCGGAAGGGAATAATGATGTCGCGGCGATCGCGCGTCGTTGCAGCGCCTCCGAGCGCGGAATTCGCATACTCTGCGATTTTCTGGCCGTCGGTGGATTGATCACAAAGACGGATGGCAAATATGGATTGGCGCCGGATGCGGCCGTTTTTCTGAATCGCAAATCGCCCGCGTACATGGGATCCGTTCACAAATTCTTATTGTCTCCCGATTCGGTGGCCCACATCGCGGAACTTACGACGACTGTAAAAAGCGGAACGGTTGCCGATAAGGAAGGGTCAACAAAACCGGAAAATCCAATTTGGGTGGAATTCGCGCGCTCGATGGCTCCGATGATGGCCATGCCCGCTGAAATAATTGCGCAAACAATTGGCGCCGCGGAAGGGAAGAAGTGGAAAGTGCTGGACATCGCAGCAGGCCACGGATTATTCGGCGTCACGCTGGCGCGGCACAATCCGAATGCAGAAATTGTTGCGCTCGATTGGCCGGCTGTTCTTGAAGTTGCGAAAGAAAATGCGGCGGCAGCGGGAGTGGCAAATCGTTATCGCACGCTGCCGGGCAGCGCTTTCGATGTGGACTACGGCACCGGATACGACATAATTTTGCTGACCAACTTCCTGCATCACTTCGACGTGCCAACCAACGAAAAACTTCTTCGCAAAGTTTACGCGGCGCTTGCGCCCGGTGGACGCGCGGTCGCCTTGGAATTTGTGCCGAACGAGGACCGTATCAGTCCGCCGGTGTCGGCGCGATTCAGTTTGGTGATGTTGGCCAATACGGTGAGCGGCAATGCATACACGTTTTCGCAATATCAAAAAATGTTTGCGAATGCGGGATTCAAGTCGAGCGTTCTACACACGCCGCCGATGGGCGAACAGTTGGTTGTGGCGGAGAAATAGATCCTGCGAAAAATGAGCGACGAGATTCTCTAGTACCGAATCCGGTCGCTCTTATCCAGCCATGCGCGGAATGCGACCAGCGCTTCGTCGCGCATCACTTGCGACATGGGAATTTTTCGCAACCGCGTAGGCTGCGCGATTTCGCGGAAAATAAACGCATCGTCGAATTGCGCAGCGGCTGCGTCCGCGGCGGAAGCACCGTAAATTACGGCCGCGGGCCGCGCCCAATAAATTGCGCCGAGGCACATCGGACACGGTTCGCAACTCGTATAAAGTTCGCAGCCGTCGAGTTGAAATGTTCCAAGTTTCTGGCACGCTTCGCGAATCGCAATAATTTCGGCGTGCGCCGTCGGATCGTTCGTGGACGTGACGCGATTCGTTCCTTCTGAAATTATCGCGCCATCTTTCACAATCAATGCGCCGAACGGACCTCCGCGCCCGCTCTGGACATTTTCCAGCGCCAACTCAATCGCGCGTTTCATGAATCGTTCTTCCATAAATTGTTCCGCGTCCTATTTTGCGTCAGAATTTTGCGTCCAGCACCAGTGAATGAATTCCGATTTGTAACGATCCACGATTGCGCTCGGCACGCTATTTTCTTGCAGTTTCTGAAATTGAAAATCGATTGAGCCATCAAACTTCACGTTCGCCAGCAGATATCCGTACACATTTGTTTCCGCGGCGCTCGCCAGATTTGAATTCGGTGGCAACGAATATCGAAATGCGCCGGCGGTTCCGATAATCCAGCCGGGCAAAACGCCGCCATGTTGTTTGGCATATTCCGTGTTGAAAATATTCACCATGTAAAAATGGGAATGGCTCGCCAAAATATAGATGCGTTTGTGCCCAGTTTTCTCCGCGCGCAATAAATCCTGGTAAACACGCCGCCCACTTTCTACGCCAGCCGCGGATTGGCTCATGCTGTGCGCTTCGGAAATACTGTCGGGCAGCGCTTCATGCATGCCGACAACGATGGTCGCGATACTCGAATCGGCCACGTCGCGCGCTAGCACGCGCTCAAACCAGGCCACCTGCGCCGCATCGAACTGCTCTTCGGACGCGTTGTCCAAATTAATGAAGTCTACGTTGTGTTCGCGCCAGTGATAATAAATGTGCAGCCGGTGATCGCGCGGATCGTCGCGAAGGCGTTGTGCACGCAGCGTCGGCGTGTCTAGCCAGTCCGCAAATTGCGTGATGTACTCTTCGCGGGTTTTTGGAAAAATGGTTTCGTGATTGCCGACTCCGAGATAGACGGGCAGATCGCCGAAAGCCGCGATTTGATTATCCAGAAAATCCTGCCACTCGGTGTTCAGGTATTCGTAAATATTCGGCGGATGTCCTATGTTCGCGGGCTGATGCAAAATATCTTCGTCGAAAGTGTAAGTGGCGCGAAAATCGCCGAGATGCCAATAAAATGAAGAGCGATGTTTCAAGACGTCCGCGGCGATTGCCGGCATCACAACATCGCCACAGTTTCGCGAATCACCCGAAACTGTAAATTGCCACGGAGTGGTGGGCGGCTGCGGCTGCGTCTGCGCGGCAAGAATCCCCGCGAGAAATAGCGTCCCGGTGACGGCAGCCAACAATATTATTCGGCCCTTCAACATTCTTCGTTTCCCGCTCCGCACAACATGCTAACAGAGACGCGCATCGCGGAAAAAGTGAATCGGCTCCGCGCGACACTCTCAGCAAGAAATTCCAGTATCGCCAAAAATAGTTTGCGCAAATCGCGCTGAACTGCCGTTATAATCGGCGCTCGCAATTCGAGGAGGCATTCATGAAGCGTTTTTTAATTCTCGCAGTTTTGTGCGCGGCTCTCATCGCCATACCGGCGCTGACACAGGAGCGTGTCGCCCCGTTAGACGGATTTTCTCAGGACAACGCTCGCTCAGAACGCACATGGGAAGATAAATTTCGCGCGGTGCCTTCTCCCGACAAAATGCGCGAGTCGATGCAGCGTCTGACCGCGCGTCCGCACCACGTCGGCTCGCCGTATGACAAGGACAATGCCGAGTGGCTGCTTGCGCAATTCAAAAGTTACGGATGGGACGCCAACATCGAAACGTTCAGCGTACTTTTCCCAACGCCGAAAGAACGCGCCGTAGAACTTATCGAGCCGACGAAGTTTGTCGCGAAGCTTCAGGAGCCGCCCGTCGCCGGCGATCCCACATCGAATCAACAATCCGAACAATTGCCCAGCTATAACGCCTATTCGATTGATGGCGATGTGACCGCACCGCTTGTTTACGTAAATTACGGTGCGCCTGCTGACTACGAAGAACTCGATCGCCGCGGAATTTCTGTAAAGGGTGCAATCGTGATTGCGCGTTACGGCCAGACCTGGCGCGGCATCAAGCCGAAAGTTGCGCACGAGCATGGCGCGGTCGGCTGCATTATTTATTCCGATCCGCGCGACGACGGATATTACGAGGGCGGAGTTTTTCCGGAAGGGCCGTTTCGTCCGAAGGATGGCGTGCAGCGCGGCAGCGTTGCGGATATGCCGCTGTTTCCCGGCGATCCGCTCACACCCGGAGTTGGCGCGACGCCTGACGCAAAGCGTCTTGCTATAAAGGATGCGCCGACACTCACGAAAATTCCCGTGCTTCCGATTTCATACGCGGACGCGCAGCCGCTTCTCGAGGCAATCAAGGGTCCCGTCGCTCCGGCAGCGTGGCGCGGCGCGTTGCAGATGACCTATCACATCGGCCCCGGCCCCGCGAAAGTTCATTTGAAAGTGAAATCGAATTGGGACATGGCAACTTTGTACGACGTGATCGCGAAACTTCACGGCTCGTCCGAAGCGGACGAGTGGGTGATTCGCGGCAATCATCACGACGCGTGGGTAAATGGCGCGGACGATCCAATTTCCGGTCAGGTGGCAATGTTGGAAGAAGCGCGCGCGATGGGCGAACTTGTGAAGCAGGGTTGGAAACCGAAACGCACAATTATTTATTGTGCGTGGGACGGCGAAGAACCGGGATTGCTCGGCTCAACCGAGTGGGCGGAAACTCACGCCGACGATTTGAAGAAGCACGCCGTCGTCTACATTAATTCCGATAACACCAGCCGCGGCTATCTGAATGTTTCCGGTTCGCATTCGCTGGAACCGTTCGTGAATGACGTTGCGCGAAGCATCAACGACCCCGAGAAAAATATTTCAGTTTTGCAACGCGATCAGTTGCGGCGTGCGGGCGGTGGCGTCGGAGGACGTGGCGGCCGTGGCGATGCAGCCGCTGCACCTGCGGGCCGCGGAGGCGGTGGCGGCGGACAGGGAATTCAAATCGGCGCGCTCGGTTCCGGATCCGACTACACCGTGTTTCTTGATTTCCTCGGCATCGCCAGCATGGACATGCGCTTTGGCGGAGAAGACAGCAGCGCTGGCGTCTACCATTCCATCTACGACGATTTTTATTGGTTCACGCATTTCGATGACGTGAACTTTATCTACGGAAAGGCAATCGCACAGACGATTGGCACCGCCGTGATGCGTATGGCCGACTCCGATCTGCTTCCATTCGATTTCAATTCGTTGACGGCCACTGTCCGTCGCTACGAAACGGAATTGGAAACGCTAGCGCAAACCGAGCGGGATCAGGCCCTCGAACATAATCGTCAAATTGACGACAAGTTTTTTGAAGCGACGAGTGATCCGCAGGAAAAATTTATTGCGCCAGTGCGAGATGAAGTGCCGCCATTCCTGAATTTCGCGCCACTGCGGAACGCAATCGAAACTCTCTCGCGATCGTCAGAACATTACGGGCGCGCGCACACCGCAGCGATGCGAGACAGCGCGGCGCTTGCGTCGGCCTCGTTGACGGATGTGAACATGCGGCTGCTTCAATGCGAACGCATGCTCACTGACGCGAAGGGTTTGCCGCGACGAGACTGGTTCAAGCACATGCTCTACGCGCCCGGTTTTTACACGGGCTACGGCGTGAAAACAATTCCCGCCGTTCGCGAAGCCATCGAACAAAAATTGTGGCCGGAGGCAACCGAACAAATTGTTCGAGTGAGCAGTGTTCTCGAAAGAGAAGCCGCCGCGATTGATGCCGCCGCCGTGGCGCTGGAAAAAACCGCGAGTCACTAAACAATGCTTCGATCGAATTGCGATTCGTGAACTAATCGAGCGAGCCGCGCCACCGCGCGGCTCCGCAGACATCCAATTCCCATGAACATAACCGCGTTCTTCGGTCTGCTAGGCGGACTGCTCGTAATCGCTTTCACGGCGAACCGGCTTTTCAGTTGGACGCGCGTGCCCGATGTGGTCGTGCTGATGGCCGCCGGAGTTTTGCTCGGCCCGGTTCTACATCTCGCAAAGCCAGCGCAATTTGTACAAATCACTCATGCCTTCGGCACGCTCGCGCTGCTTTTAATTTTGTTTGAAGGCGGACTGGAATTAAATATCCGCGAAACCATCCGGCATTTTCCGGGTGGACTAGTTTTCGGCGTTCTATCCTACGGCCTCACATTTTTCTTAATTGGCATTGTCGCGCATTTCGGTCTGCGATTGTCGTACTCAAATGCGGCGCTCGTCGGCGCGGTGCTCGGTTGCACAAGCAGCACCGTGATTCTTCCCGTGCTTCAGCAACTTGGCGCGCGCGAGCCAGTGAAAGTCATTTTATTGATCGAATCCACGCTCGGCGATGTTCTCGGCGTGCTTACCGTGGGATTGCTCCTCGACGTGCGTTCGGGCGCCACAACAGGAGGAGGCGACGCGATGCGCGTGCTGGCAATTCAAATTTTGATTCCGCTAGCCGCTGCGTTCGCCGTCGGACTCGCATGGTCGCGCTTGCTGCCGTTCCTCACCGACCAGCGTTTCTGGCAGGTGCTCACGTTTGCAATCGTGTTATTGATTTACTCCGTCACCGAATCACTTCATGGCAACGGCTTGCTCGCCGTCCTCGGATTCGGGCTGACGCTTTCCAATTTGCCCGCGCGAAAAAACTCCGTCACAGAATCGGGATTCTGGTTTACACCGCGAATTAAGCCGCACGAAAAAATATTGTCATTTCACTCGGAGCTTTCATTCCTGGTACGAACCTTTTTCTTCGTCTTGATCGGCGTGGTTGTAGATCTTTCGGGATTGGGAAAATTGTGGATCGTCATTCCGGGAATCTTAGCGGCAATATTTCTTTCGCGGTGGATGGCCGTTCAGTCCAGCCGGTGGAGTTGGCGCGACGTGCGGCCGGACGAACGCGAATTGATGACCTGGATTTTTCCGCGAGGTCTGATCACGATTGTCCTCGCGCTTCAAGTGCTCGAGGCCGTCGATACGGGACTTTCATTCTTATCCGGTCTCGCGTTCGTCGCGATTCTATTCACAAATTTCCTGGTGATCGTCGGCGGAATCCGCATGCGCAAGAACACCGTTTCGGTGCCGGCGTCCAACGCGGTGCCAGATGTCGCACCGGAAGCCACTCCCATTTCGTAATCGACGCCTGATTTAGGGCAGTTGCATGGCCGGTATTCTTTCGCGGAAAAAGTCAAAAGTTTTCTATTCTTGCCGCCCGTCTCGCCCCTATAATGTACATATGGCCCGAGGTTGGGAAAGCAAATCAGTCGAAAGTCAGCAGGAAGAAGCGCACGAAGAATCCGTTCAGGCGGCGAAGTCCCGAAAAGGCGAGTTGAAGCATTCTCGCGAACGGGATCTTCTGCAGCTTGCGCGCACAAGTATTACTCAGAAACTGGAAGCCACTGAAATTCCCCGTTACCGCGAGCAGTTAAATCAGGCGCTTGCCGATCTCGATAAGCAGCTTAAAGCCCTCGACGCGAAATCTTAGCTTCAAATAATAATTTTCCGCCAATTCATTCGCCGAATCGTGCGAGCACGTGCCCGTCTTTGCGGCTCAATAGAATAAGCGCCGCGCGCCCCGGCGACACCGTCAAATTAATTTCGCCGCCGGAAAGTTTGTCATGCACGGAAACTTTCTCAATATCCGCGGACTCCGATACGATTAAATAAAGCACGCTATCCGTAAGAACTAGCGGCCGCACTAGAACGCCCGCAGACGTTTGTCCTGTGAACGGTTTCTCCACACCTGCCTGCTTCAGCGCCCACGCATACAAATCCGCCGCCGGTTGCAAACCTTCCGCAAGTTCCACAGGCTCGCTCGTGACAAATATTTTTCCTTTGCCGCGCGTCAGCGTGTGAAATGTTTCGCCATCCGCGAACACCAAATGATCCGCACCTTGCTGCTTATCGAAAGTAAAGCTTAGCGTTTCGGTTTTATCGCCGATTCTTTGCGTCGCGGTGCGCAGCAAAAGTGATTCCACCTTCGCAGGTGCTCCAGGCGCTGCTAGCCGGTGCGTCGCACTCCAGTGCTCATCGCGCTCGACAGATCCCGTCACCAGCAATGTTCCGCCCGCGTCAACGTATCGCATCAGTGCGTCCCATGCTTCATCACTCAACGCGTGCGCCGATGGCAAAATCACCAGCTTAGGAAATTCCGTCACCGGCAAATTCGCAAAATGCCCGTTCGCGCTTTGCGCGACTTGATTCTCGCTGAGCACGTACGCGGGCATTCCGCAAACATAATTCATCGCGCGCACTGATTTTTGCTGCGCTTCAAGTTCAAGACGTTCCAGCGGAGAATATTGCGTCACCTGTGAAGTAACGATAGCTACGTCCGGAAGTTTCACGCCAGTCATGTGCGGCCCAGCAGTGCCCGCAAATTCCGCAAAACGTTTCAGCAACGCAGCTTCCGGTTTTTCTGTACCATCGGCGCGCATCGCTCCAATCGTCGACTCCCGGTCATCCCGTTGCAGCGCGTTCACATTCCAAAGCCATTCAATCGCGCCCGCGCTTGTGCCCATCGCAATCGCCAGTTTTCGTTCCAGAAGGGAAGTTTCTTCGCTGAGAGTCCGATGTCGCTCCCCGTCAATTTTTATTTCCTTGCTCACTCCAGTTTCCTGCACCAGCATGGGCTTGCCCGGCAATTTCGCTACAAGCGAATCCCAAAGGATCGCGTCGTGTGCCCACCACGAATGCGTCGTCGTGAAATTTAAAACATCACCGAAATTCACCGGCTGCGGACGATCTTCGCCGCCGCCTTCATCTTCTCCAACCGTCACAAGTTGGTTGCTGCCCGCTGCGCGAATCGTGCTCGTCATTTCGCTCGCCCATCCGCGAAAAGCATCCTGTGCGAAATGTTGATAGTCCATCGCACGCAAAGAATTATTCGATGGCCACGCTTGATATTGCGCCGCCGTCGAGAACTCTTCGTCACTCGGTAAAGGAATCGAAGCGTCTTGCGGAACTGGTATGCTGCGCCACGCTTCTGCGACCGCGCCATGATCCGCG
>Ga0193726_1001390_pt1 | contig 19209 bp, 19 predicted proteins | sample H2c1metaG_FD_144928 | JGI IMG/M metagenome (GOLD analysis project Ga0193726, IMG submission 144928) | Soil microbial communities from a riparian zone of the East river system, Colorado, United States - H2c1 | ecosystem: Environmental > Terrestrial > Soil > Riparian zone | place: USA: East River... | reverse complement strand
CTCTACCAGCACATGCTGAATGTGTTTGTTGCGTTGTTTCGAAATGGGCGTGCGCAGCATCTTGTCGGCCGAACTCTTCTCCGCTCCGCACAACCCGCAATAACTGATGGCCTGCTTGATCGACCGGAAGCGAGCAACGTCGCCGATCTCCAGAGCCCAGGTCAGCGCCGTGATCGGACCAACTCCGGGTACAGTCCTCAAGCGCTTCAGTCTCTCCCCAAGCAGCGGGTCACGTTCGAGCGAACTGACCAGGGCATAGTCCAGCTTCTGTGCCCGAACGATGTGTTCGCGGCTCAGCTTCAACAACGGCCGGATACTCTGATCGATCTCTTCGTTGCCGGCCATCAGTTCTGCGAAGTAGCCCACCTTGTGTAGCCGTCGCTTGGTATGCGTCACGCCTTTTTCCATCAGTAGTCCTGATACCCGGTTCTTCTTCTGCACCATCTGCTTGACCAGCAGACCCCGATAGCGCAGCGTTCGCCGCCGGTCACGAATCTCGGTCGATGCCATATGGCACTCCGGCAGGAAGTCGCAACGCAGGCAGTCGGCAATCTTGCTGGCATCGATCTTGTCGTTCTTCCTCTTGGCCGCGGCAATGGCCCGCAGCATCAGAGGATGGGCTACCTTCACCTTCTCGGCATGTGGAAGCAGGTGATCGTAGATCCAGCCCGTGAAGATCGTCGCTTCCATGGCGATCGTCCGGGGTTGGGGAAGGGTCTTGATCCAGGCATCAAGTTCGCGCCGCGTCGAGCCGATCTTGCCTTCCATGTGCACACGACCAGCCGCGTCCTTTACGCAATAGCTGATCGTCCTCTTGTGAACATCCAGTCCGATGTAATACATAGTCTCTGAGGAGCCTCCGAGGTAGTTCTCTGAATTAGCCTCACAGCTGAGTTCAGCCTTTTGCAACACCTCGTGCTCCTCCTCGAATTAGCATTCAAACAATTCGCTCGGAAGCAGGCCAAACCCAAGCCGATGGGCTACCCCAAGGTCCACACTGACTCCTGTGAACCTTCACAAAACGTCGTCCAAGGGGAGAAGGTGCCATAAGACCAAGGCGAGAAGGAAGAGGCCAAAACAAAACATGGTGTTTCGCAAGCCTTCGTTTAGAGAGGTGTCGGCAACTGATAGCAGTTCATCAATCGGCGATCCGGCTGGCTGCTCTGAGATTTCGCCTTCAAGATAGAGCTTGTTGATCTTTCGGTGGCGAAGGATTGTTAGGATTAGACGATTCACCCTCGTCTGTGAGCCGCGTCACATATCATGAGCGCTATGGCTCATCTCGGTCAGCAAAAGGCATAATCCGCTCCAAGCTCAGCAGATTTCAGAGAAGGGGCAACGGGGATAGCGGTTCTCTTGTGAAATTCGCTGCGTAGCCCATCATCCATTGGCTTCTTCATCTCGAGAGTATGTAGATATTTTATAATTGGGCGTAATCTTTTTAGCCAAAAGTTGGTCAAGTTCTCCTTTTGTGTCGGCTGGAGGGCAGAAATTCCTTGTTGTGATTGTCAATAATTAAAAGATGGAAGACGGCAAAGCCATTCCCCGCATCCTCGAAGCGTTGAGGATGAGAGACGGTGTAATCATCACGTTTGAAGATGGTAAGTGCGCGTTATACGCTGCGGCTCTCCTGTATGCCATGTTTCCCAACTCCGACGAATTGATTCAAGACACGAGCGACCGAGATTAAATCATGCTGCCTGAGGTTGGGAAGCTCCAGTGTTCCACAACGCGAACTCTGCTTCTCGCCATAAGACTGCATCGTCAGTTCACAAGAACTCGGCTCAAATATACCTACCAGGTAGGAATCTGCCTTCGGTCGTCTGCGCCCTGCCGCTGATTCTATCTTCCAAGCCAGTCAACGTCTTGAAATAATATCGCCCTTCGTGAAGTTGAGGTTGCAGTGCGCATCGAAGCCGATCTCGTCGCACTGATCGTCGTCGAATTTGTAAACAGTGTGCTTCATGCCTGAACATTCTTTAGCCGACCACGCTGGGGGGGAAGAATGTCTATTGGCTCGGCGGAATTCGCATTTGCGTCAATCCGTCCAGGAGTTCATTGGGATGCACCGGTTTCGCGAGAGTCTGAAACGCGTGGCCTTTCTCGCGCGCACCGTCAACGAGAGGGCCGGCGGAGAATGCTCCCGAAAATAGCAAAACTCGGCATTGAGGATAGATCGCTTTGAACTGAACAGCGAGGTCCACGACGAACGCCAAAGTCTTAGGCCCTTGCACCGTGTCAGTCTATCACTCCCACATTTAGCTCTCCACTCACCCTACTCGTCCGGAGAATCGCGACCGCTCATCAACATGCCGAATCCCGTTCCGAAACACAGACCCGCCGCAACGATTCAGAGTCTCTTCGACGAGAGCCGATATTCCAATTTATCCGGAGGTCTTCACTCAGTCACGCCGGCAAAAATGTCGCTGCCGGATCGCAGGCCTCCTGTTCTCTTAGTTAGAGCGGGCCGGACGAAATTACTTCTTGCTCGGGTCGTCCGCGGGATTCACGTAGTTGAATTGCAAGGGCGCGTTCCCATGAACTTGTACGATGACCTCGCCCGAAGCCATTGCGTAGTGGTGCATGTCAGGGTCGAGAAAGGCGAAGCTGCCGGCGGGGAAGGATGCCATCTTGTCCTTGTCGAAGGTATCTCCCATCCCGACCTTGAACGTCCCCGAGATGACCGTGACGTTTTCGCGCAGGGGATGCCAGTGGGGCGCTATGCGGTAGCCGTCCGGCATCTTCAGACGGACAGTGTAGTCACCGCTGGGGGCGCCCGGATTGCCCTCGATCACGGCGAGTTGTGCACCCGGGGCAATGAAAGGCGGCGGCGGACCCCACGGAACTGTGTCCGGGGTGAAAGCGTTCTTGTCGTGAGCGGCGGCAAGTGCGGCGATTGTTGAACGTAGGCTAGCGAAGCCCAATATCGCAACCGCAGCCAGGGTGACGAACAAAATCCGTCTCATGAGTTCTTCTCCTCCTCTGTAATCCTTGATGAGGCATCATCCCTCGGCGAGGAAGGCTTTTCAATGCAGCGGGTATAGCGCTTGGGTATCTTTCAGATATCGTTGCAAGTTCTTGACTTTTATTGGATAATGCCGTGATCAGGGTCGCCATGAGAAATTCAAAGCACAGCGACGGCGATGTACAAGTCGACTTGGGACGCTACGAACTTCGGCGGTTCGGGCGGCGGATCAAGATCGAGAAGAAGCCCATGGAGTTGCTGATCTTTCTGCTTGGGCGTCGCGAGCAAATGGTGTCACGCGAGGAGATCGTCAGGAGGCTTTGGCGCTCCGACCTGTTTATCGATACCGAAAAAAACGTCAACAACATTGTTCGGAAGCTTCGCACCGCTCTGGGTGATAACGCCGAACAGCCGCGTTTTCTTGAAACCGTGGTGGGGAAAGGTTACCGATTCGTCGGTCCGGTTCGGGTAATTGATGCGAAATTTCCGCTCTCAGATCCGGGACGAAGCGATACGCATGCCAACGACCGGAGCGATGGGAGCAAATGGGGCGAGCACCCCTCCATCGCGGTGTTGCCGCTCTTGCTGTTGGAGAAGTCCGCGGACGATCAGGGGTTGTGTCTCGGCTTTGCGGACGCGCTCGCCTCGCGTCTTGGAAATCTGTCGGGCGTAGACGTGCTGCCAGCCTCGGCAGTCCTGAACCTGCCGCTTGATACAACCGCTTCGGAAGTCGGTTCTCGCCTGGGCGTCCGATTTGTTGTCCACGGTGCTCTTCAGATGTCAAAAGGGCAGTGGCGTCTCTCACTGGAGATGTTTGACACCTACCTGCAGCGCTCATGCTTCACTAGAAAGTGCGACCTTGACTTGAATCGACTGTCCGGCCTTGAAGCCGAAGTTGCGAAGCAGATCAGCGTTGCTTTGAACCGACCTTCTAGTCCTGCCATGGTTGAGCAGCACCTGCGCTATAGCAGGGATCCTCTGGCGTATGCGGAATTCATGCGCGGCTATCGCATCACGGCCTCCGGCGATGCCTCCATGATGGACAAAGCGAGCCATCATCTAACCAATGCTGTGACTCGCGATCCCACATTTGCCCTCGCTCACGCCACCCTTTCGTTTGCATGTACAACCCGCCATTTCGAATTTGACCCTGCCAGTGTGTGGCTGGAGAAAGCCGAATTCCACTGCCGACGCGCACTCGAAATCGACACGAATCTTCCCGAAGGGCACGTCGCCCGCGCTTTTCTGCTTTGGGGACCGTCGAAGAACTTCCAGCATCTGGAGGCGATTGCCGATCTCAAGCGCGCGCTGGCCCTGCAAAACAATCTGCCTCATGCTTACAATCGTCTCGGCACAATCTTGGCGCACATCGGGCTGCTCGATCACGCGCTTGAGATGTTCGAAAGGGGACGGCTTTTTCAACCCGGGAAGGCGGTCAGCCCAAGCATCGTGCAAGTTTATGTCTGGGGCCAGGAGTATGACCTGGCGCGCCAGCAGATTCAAATCTGGCGTGCGGAGAGCCCCGTTAACAAGTACGCAATTTACTTTGGTCCAATTCCGGCAATGATGACTGGGGATTGGAAGGAGGCGAGCCGCCTAACGGATGAAGCTCTCCAGCTTTTGCCGAACGAACCCCTCATCGTGAGCTTGAAAGGCTTGCTCCACGCATTGACGGGGAACGCAGAAGCGGCAATCGAATATGTAACTAGAGCCTGTTCGATTCCAAAATCGTTTGGGCACGCACACCACACTTATCATCAAATCGCTTGCACCCTGGCCCTGACGGGAAGGCGCGAAACTGCTTTTGAATGGCTTGAGCGGAGCGTCAGCACCGGGTTCGCCTGTTGGCCCTTTTTCCTGAAAGATCCTTGCCTTGCCAGTTTGCGCGACCTTCCCGAGTTCGAACTTCTGATCGGTGCTCTGCAGGCCAAATACCCGGACCATTTGGGACTGCTGTAGGGAGACAACATCGAGGCAACCTACAGTCGCTCTCTGATGTTTTTTCCTTGTTCACGAGTGTATTGACCCGGACCGCCGCATAGGCGAAAGTCGATCTGACGCAGCTCTGTTTCGAGGGTCGTGGTTTTTTCCACTCCCGCCGGCCAATACTCAATGACGGCGTAGATGATTTGGTGCCAGTCGTCGGGCATCACCTTCCACTTCGCAGGGTCGAAATGAATGGATTACAGCTCCCACTCAAGCGCCAAGAACTGCTCATTCAGGTCCTGCAGGCGTCCGTGGATTCGGTGTAATTCAAGCCCGCTCTCCCGCTTCTTTGCTTCGTTTAATTCATAGAGCGTCTGAGCGGCAACGGCCGCCTGGGCGCGAGCGCTTTCCGTGGCTCCTTTGCTATAGCGCATGAGAATCACAACGACGACCAGATTGAGAAATGCGATCACAGCGCTCACTACGGTCCCCAATGCGGACCACTGATCGGGCGTAAGCAATCTCCAATTCATGGCCGGATCGATTCAAGCGGTGTGCGCAGACCTCTGAGGGTGATTGTAGACGTCGGGTACCGGACGAGTCGTGGGCTACTCTTCCGTGTCGTTAGCAAGTAGAAATGTCCGCTTTTCATTAGCAAGTGAAATGTCCGGTTCATAAGTTAGTAGCCGTAGAGGCGGTGGGAAAGTGCGAATCCCGCGTAGTATGATTCCGTCCTACTCTCCGCAGGCGCGGGGACGATCGGAACGCAGCTTCTCCACCTGGCAGGGACGGCTGCGCAGGATCCGAACCATGGAAGCGGCCAACAAGTTTCTAAGCGAGCACTACATCGCCGGGTTCAACCGCCGCTTCGCGGTTCCCGCAGCCGAGCGCGGAACGGCGTTCAAGTCCTGCCGGAACAGGAACCTGGAGATGGCTTTTACGCAACGCTACGAGCGCACCGTCGATCGGGACAACACCGTGCGCTTCAATAATCTGGTCATGCAACTGGAACGCGCCCACTGGCGCCATACCCTGGCCGGCTGCAAGGCGATCATCCACCAGCATCTGGACATGACGCTGACCCTCATGATCGCTGGGCATCGCATCGGACACTACAGCGCGGAAGGAAAGCTCCTGACGCCGCTGAGCCAAAAATAAATCAAGGCCGTGGAAAAGACGTTGAGAGGAAAAGTCCAAAAACAGACTTTCTCTCTCAACTTGCAAATCCCGCATACTATTCACTCCCAACTCCTTCATGGCACGGCCCACCTGTGCGGGGCGCTCATAATCGACCTTGCCGCAGCTCTTCGGCGTCAACCAGAAATGGGCTCCGCGGTCGGAATAGAGCGAACAGAACAATCCCTTCTGTTCAATCACTGCCCGCAGCCCGGCCATCACCGTGAAGGTCGATTCCTCCGGCGCCAGTTGCGCGTAGTAGATATCGCTGGTGGCATCGTCCAGGATCACGATCAGGTCATGCTTACGCTCATCCTGAAACCAATGGTGTTCGCTGCCATCGATGTGCAGCATCATCCCCGGCAGAGGACGCCGCTCACGCCGCTTGCGATGAACCCCGCGCCTGGACTTGCGCTTCACCAGACCGGCTGCCTGCAGGGCCTGCTTCACCCACGTGTAGCTCGACCCGATCTGATGTTCTTCGCCGAGCTTCTCATGGAAGTGCCGCACGTTCAGATCGAAGTACTTGTCCCGATACAGGCTCAGAACCTCTTCGGCCTGCTCCTTCGGCACGCGTCTGCTGCTTGGCTTCCGCCGTCGCCGGTCCAGCAAACCCTTCGGGGCCTTCGTCCTCAAGTCGCTTCCGCCAGCGACGCATCTGCCGCTCGCTGATGCCGATTAACTCCGCCGCCTCCCACCACTTGATCTTCCCCGTTGTGGCTCGCAACAGCACTTCCTGTAACTTCATCGCCCGCTCCGCCGCGGTCCTCGGATAGATCTCCATGCTCTCGCGCATGGCTCCATCCTCGCCGCCCGAAAAGCGGACATTTCACTTGCTATAAACACCGGACGTATTATGTGCTAACGACAGTGGCCCACTCGGAAGTTATGTTTTCGTTAACAGTTCGTGCCGCTGTCGCTCAAAGAGCATTTCCGGATAGGCGACAATCCGACCGAAGCCGACAACTTCGTACTAATCGTCCCGATCAGTGCACTGGTGATTTCAGGAGAAGTAAACCCCTTTTTGATGCGCTATCAAGCGGTCTCATGCGGTGCGAGGATCGATTTGCGATTCCCGTGCACGAAAAGTCTGGATGAAGAGCCAAATATGCTCGAAAACAATTGGCCAGACGATCACCATCGACACCAGCCAACCCGATCTTGACCCGATGCTTCCGGTTGCTTCGCTGTAAACGACGAGACACAACGCCGCATTGGCGAGATAAGCAGTGATGAGACCCGCAAGGCACGCTCGAGTTGGAGAGAAGTGACGGCGGCGTAACAGCAGAATCACAGCGCTCGCGATTACTATGCCAAAGCCCAGGCTCAAGATTGAGAGGCGCTGCCAGTCGCTGGTTCCGGCAAGATGCAGCAAAAATGGGGACTCCACGGCCAGTGTCCCTGCATCGATAAACCGACGGCGCTCCAGATCAGTTTTCGCCCTCTCGCGGTCGATAGCTGTGATGAAAAGAGAGCGCGCAGATGGAGCCAAATCGTTGGATAGGCTAGAAAGAAGGGAGCAGCGGCAAGAAAGTGCCACCAATTGCCCTGATTTCCCGGAACGCGCAATGTCAGAGCGTCCCACGGTGAAGTATTGGAAGCAAACGGGAGGAAAGCCACAGCGCCTGCCGTCAGCCAAATGAGCAACGCAATGGCGTTGCCCAACGTTGGATATAGTCGCTCTCTTGACCAAACAGATCCATCGTCTTCTGAAGCGCTCGAATGAACTTCCACGATCATCCTCCGAGTTCAACTACGCAGAACGATTTGCCGAGGTTCCGCAGCATTGCCACTTCAGCCACGCTGACACCGGCTGCAACGATAACTTTAAGATCTTCAGCTTCTCTGAAATCGGATGCCAGCAACGAACGCGACGCGGACTCACTTCCAAACCATCGGCCATGTACCGATCTTCACGCTCAAGGCGCTCCGCAGCTAGAAGGGAAAGTTCGTACGCTTACGCTATGCGGGCCGCGTGAGACGCGGGTATCCGGCCATCTGTTCTTCTGGAACCTCCGCTCGGAGGATAATTTGCCTTGTAATTTTGTGGTTCACCCTATTCGTTGGGATCGTTGCCCGTTGGCTGCAGCCGACACACATGCCCGCGCCTGGATCACACTCCAGTCCCATCGCGGCCTTGCATATAACACGCTCGATGCCTATTCACGCGGCCTGAGCGTTACTTCCGATTCCTGACACAACTCCATTTCTCTTGTGTATCGGTCACACGTGCCGAGGGTCCCACCCTTGGCGCAAAGAGAAAGGCTCCTAAGGATGGGGACTGGGCAGCATTGCTCCAGGATCATAAATGACCAGGATGTTATTGGAGGCAGACCGGTCGTCGAAATATCAGCAAGCCACCTGGATCCGACGGGAGCGAGACTAATGGGCCGCCAGCTGTGTGGAGGACACGAAGCTTCCAGCATGAGCGAGCTCGGAGCGGACAGAGTTCTCGCCGTTGTTGGTGGATTTCAGCAGTGCAGCATAGTAGAACTTCGCCTTCACATTGTCGCCGGCAGCCTCTGCCGCCCGGCCGGCATTGTAGAGGCCATTCAGCCGGTTCGGACTGAGCTTAAGTGCGACCTCGTACTCGGTCAACGCCTGCTGCGGATGTCCGAACTCAAGTTGCATATCGGCGAGCATCTCGCGCGCCGGAATATCGACCTCGCCCTGGCCCACTTTGTCCTGCAAGGCGGCCGCATTCTGCATCTTGTTCAGCGCCACTTCCTGCTTGCCCTGGGCAAATGCAGTCCACGCCTCCATCTCATCGCGCTCGATCTTCGGGGCTGTGCCCTCGGCCAGGTAGGCGTGCGAGCCCTTCCTGACCTCTGCTATCAATTCATCGTGCCGGGCGAGGTCCGCCCGAGCCTGCTCAGGTTGGTGCAAGCGTCCATGAGCAATTGCTCGGGCCCAATACACCAGAGTCGAAACTTCAGGCGGCGACCCGGCCACAGGTTCCAGCTTCGCCGCCGAGTTCCAGTTCCGCATCTCAAGCGCATAGAAGACAGGCAGCTTCGTGCGAAAATACGGGACCATTCCAAACATGTAGGAAGACTCCCTACCCGGCATTGATGCGATCATGCTTAGAGGCGCGGAGACCTGATCGAGTGTTGCCCTCGCATGGGCGTCCTGGCCGCTTTGCACATAGGCATAAAGGAGAAAGTCGTAGGAGTGCGGTTCGTCCATGATGCCACTCTCCCCGCGCGCATCAGCGACCTGCGAGGCTGTGATCGAGCCGAGTTGGGAAGCGATATCCTGAGGCCACATCCCCAGGCGCGCATAGATGTGTCCGGGCATGTGGAATGCGTGCGGACCCGATTGCGCGATCTCGCCATAGTGGTTGGCTGCGACCAGCCCGTCGGCGGCCATGGCCGGGTTATCGCAGGCGTGGATGATGTAGTGCACCACGCCAGGATTGTCTGGATACTTTGCGAAGAGCGGCGTAAGCACCGCCATCGCTTTGTGTTCCTGCATGAGGCTCGTGTCGTCCGGCCCCCTTGCCGCAAGCAGCGAGAGGGCGTAGAACGCCCCCGCATCCACATCGCCGGGAAAGTGATCGTGTAGTCTGCCCATTGCCGTAGAGTAGGCCGCAATTCGGGCTGGATACTCCCTCGAGTCGGGATGATAGAAGTCGGCGAGCGCGGCGATATAGGCGCGCTCGCGCTCGGTACTCGAAGTGAGGGATTGCGCTTTCTGCATCTCCGCCCATCCGAGCTGCATGCCGCTCGCATCGGGGCGGTCCCAGATTTCGCGAAAGATGCTCATTGCTATCCCCCAGTGCGCCATTGCACATCCTGGGTCGCTCTTGGCAAGCCGATCGAACTGGCTTTGCGCCTCTTCATACCAGAAGTCATGCAGCAGAGCCACGCCGCGGTTGAAGAGCGTCTCCGATGTCGCTATGCAGGAGACGGGAAACGACACTTTTCCAAGCCGCTCATTCGGGGCGCTGGCGGCGGAACCCATTGACGAGTGGGTCACCGTTTGGGCCGCAAACGAAAGAGCCGCCAAAATAACCGACAGGGCCAATAGGGTTTTCATGCGGTCATTATCCTACCCCAACCGACAAAATTGGATTTCTCCGCTTGGTGCACGGCGAGTGACGCAACAGTTTGGCATCAACCGGGATCCTGGCGACATGGGCGTCTGGCAGTACTTTCCAAGAAGGAAAATGGGCCTCTTCCGGTTTGCGGACTGCCTTGCGATTTGGGAGTCGGAATCCAGAAGAGGGAAAGCCCTCTCCTGGATTCATTGATTGGGTTGGTTCTTCGGGCGGACCTCAGATCGGTTTTGCAAGAAACCCATGAACTTCACCGGTGCTTGTGAGGCCAAGACCCACAATTTCTCCACGGGAATTCACGATGTTCGCCATCAACAAATAAAGAGGAGAATCGGCGGGAATGAGCGAGTTAAGGTCGGTGATCTCGCCATTCTGCCAGACAAAGGCTCGAAGGTTCCCGGTAGTCCCGTCGACTGAGAAGCCCACAGCCTCACCCCTGTCATTGATCGATCCGCAGCAAGGTGCCACGGTCACAACTGCTCCGGGAAGCGAACCGATGTCTTTCATACCGGATTTCCTGGTCCAGACGAAACTATGCACTGTGCCATCTGACAGGGCCGAAGTACCGGCTACTTCGCCACGGTTATTGATGCTGCCTGCGACGTTGTTCATCACGCCTCCTGGCAGGCTGCCGAGGTCGATGACATGGCCATCCCGTTCCCAGAGCACAGCGTGAGGCCCGGCCGGATTGGTGGGTGGCAGCGAGACATTTGAGCACCGCCCCGATACGCCGACGACCTCGCCTTCGTTGTTGATCGAGAAAGCAAAACTGACTGTGTCGCCTGGCAGTGGAGCTAACTCCCTGACATAGCCGTCAGGTTCCCATAGCGTTGCTTCGTAACGCATTACTTGAGAAGGCACGATGCAGGTGGAGTCGAAGATGCCATTCTCCGCAATCCCGACGACTTGACCTCGTGCATTGATGCTGTAGGCTTGGGAATTGTGACCGCCCGGCAGGCTTCGCAGCGCGGTCATCACACCTTCCTTCCAAATGGCGGCGCGGCATTGACGGTGAGTTCCAAACCCGCAAAAGTCCTCACCATTTGGATCTGTGAGCGCAGTCTCTGAAATGAGCGCAGAGACGTTGTCCGCGTTGGGGCCACCCGCTTCGCTACTGCACTGAGGACAACTCGACCCGCCAAGTGTACCAAGGTTGATCATTTTGCCATGGTTCCAAAGGAATCCAGTTTGGGCGAGACCATCGGTCTGGCTCGGTGTAGCAGCGCCTCCGGACACTACGCCTGCATCATTGATGCCATAAGCATTGCTATAGGTTCCGCCCAGGGTACCAAGGTCGATGACGGTGTAGTGCTTTGGCTTTTGAGTCTGCGCCCTGGTTGCGCTGCCCCCCAAAATCGTGAGCAGGGTCAGCAGGCCAATGGCAGAGGCATTCGACAACGGTCTGAAGTTCATTTTTCCCTCCTATAGGGTGGTGCTCAAGCGCGGCGCTACCGCGGTTTATGGGTTTTCGTTTTCCGCACCAAGGCAAGCAGCGAGCTCAGACTCAGACGTGCTGAGCCGTCGGCTGCTTCGAATTGGTGCAGCTGACCGGATTCAAGAAGTTGCCGCACGTCGCGCAGGATCGGCGATATGAGAGGAGTGCCCGGCGCAATCCTTTCCATTTCAGCCCCGCATCGAGAGCACCAGAGGCTCCCCGCTCCGCGGGTTCGAAGGACAAGCGACGATTCGGTTGCAACTGTGATGGTGGTCCGCTTGGTCACGTTTCTCCGTGTGTTGCATGTGGATTTCCGGATGAAACGCACCCAGCTTGGCCGAGAGAACCCTGAAAAGTCCTTACCGCAGCGATGAAAACTTATCTGAAAATATCCTTGCGCGTTAAGTGCTTTATCAACACGGAGATTCAGGTTGCAGTCGGGAGAGAGGGCGAATCGGAGGTTAACTCAAAGCATGCTAGAATTCGCTCACCTCGAGTCACAATGGGACGATCTGGAGTCTGCCATCAATGTCCGCGACGATCGACCGCCCGGGAAAAGAGCTCTACGAATTCGGACCTTTCCGCGTTGACGTTGAGAGGGAACTCCTTCTTCGATCGGGCGAGGCGGTTTCACTCACGCCAAAGACATTTCAAGTGCTTGTGACTTTGCTTCGCCATGGCTCAATGGGAGTCAGCAAAGACGAGTTGATGAAGGAAGTCTGGCCTGACACATTTGTCGAGGAGGCTAACCTCACTCGAACAATATTCATGCTGCGCAAGGCACTGGGCGAGACTCCGAAGGACCATCTATATATCGTGACTGTGCCCGGACACGGGTATCGTTTAGCAGCCGATGTGCTCGCAATCGCGGAGCAGGAACTCGACCTCCTTTCAGTGAGCCGCTCCACAGTCCAGGTGCAGGTCGAGCAAGGCAGATCCTGGGGCTGGATATCAGCAATCGTATTGCTTGGTCTTGCAGCTGCCTTTGGCATATTCCGTCTGGCGCGACAATCTCCGCGCGTGTTTACCGATAGGGATACGGTGGTGCTTGCAGACTTTGCCAATTCCACTGGAGATCCTGCTTTTGAAGAAACGTTGCGACAGGGCATGGATGTGCAGTTGGAACAGTCGCCCTTCCTCAGCCTCATTTCAGAAGATAGGATCCGGCAGACGCTGCGATTGATGGGCCGGCCGCCAGACACGCCGCTTAGTCCCAGTGTTGCTCGAGAAATCTGCGAACGCACTGGAAGTACCGCCGTTCTAGAAGGTTCGATTTCGAGTCTCGGTAGTCAGTATGTGGTTGGACTTCGAGCGAAGAACTGCCAGACTGGCGATGTTCTGGATGAAGAGCAGGTGCAAGCCGCACAAAAGGAGGATGTGCTCAACGCCCTAAGTCAGATCGCGGTCAAGTTTAGGAAACGCGTTGGCGAGTCGAGTGCGTCCGTGGAAAGGTATTCGACTCCGCTGGTCGAAGCCACGACCCCATCGTTTGAAGCCTGGAAGGCATTCAGCACTGGGGTAAGGGTTGGGTTCTTATCCGGTTGGACGCCAAGCTTGCCTTTTCTGAAACGTGCTGTCGAAATCGATCCCAATTTCGCGACAGCCCATGCCCAACTTGGGATTTCTTATAGCGATTTGGGCGAGTCCGTCTCGGCTACAGCCAGCACAACCGAGGCTTATCGGCTTCGCGATCGAACAAGCGAACGGGAAAAGCTGTTCATAACGGCACTCTACGACAGACAGGTTACGGGAAACCTTGAAAAGGCGCTGGAAACCACGAGTCAGTGGGAGCAAGCTTACCCGCGTGACCCAGTTCCTCGCGGATTGGCGTCGGGATTCATTACCCAGAGCCTGGGGCAGTATCGGCGCTCGATCGAAGACGCTCAAGAGGCGATCAAGCTGGATCCCGACTTAATATTCGGCCATCTCAATCTCGCATATACCTACACCTACATGGGCTCGCTCGCCGAAGCCGAGACTGCCTTGCAGCGCACTCCGCAACGCAGCGTTGAGTTGCCAGAGATATTGCTCCTGCGTTATCACCTCGCGCTTTTGAAAGGCGACACGTCGGGAATGAACCGAGCAGTGACGATGGCTTCAGGCAAGCCGGGAGCAGAAGATTGGCTCACCAACTCTCAGGCCCTTGTGCTCGCACGTGCTGGTCACTTGCGACAGGCAAGAAAAATGGCATCGCGTGCCTCGGAATTGGCTCAAGACTCAGGCCAACGAGAGCGGGCGGCGAACTATGAAGCCGGAGTGGCGGTTTGGGAGGCTTTCTTCGGCGATGCGCCCATGGCAAGGCGAACCGCGACCGAAGCTCTTACGATTTCCACCGGCCGTGACGTGGAATTCGCTGCCGCATTCGCGTTTGCCGTCGCAGGGGACAGTCAGAGAGCCCAGGCACTCGCAAAGGATCTGGAGAAGCGCTTTCCGGAAGACACGTCGGTGAGATACAACTATTTGCCGACGCTCGATGGACTTCTGGCAATCTCTCATGGTGATCCTGCACATGCAATCCAACGGTTACAGATTCCCGCGCCGCACGAGGATGGGGTGACCGGATGTGCATTCATCGGATTCTTTGGAGCACTGTATCCAGCCTATGTTCGTGGCGAGGCCTACATGGCCTCAAATAGGCCGGCCGAAGCCGCCGCCGAATTTCAAAAGATTTTTAATCGACCGGGCCTCTTGTTCGCCGACCCTGTCGGGCCTCGGGCGCGCCTGGAATTGGGAAGGGCATTGGCAAAGGCTGGAGAAAAGGCCGAGGCAAAGGCGGCCTATCACGACTTCCTCACGCTCTGGAAAGATGCCGACCTCGATGTTCCGATTCTCAAAGAGGCCAGGACAGAGTTCGCCGAGTTGTAGGAATCCAGGACACAGAGTAGGAGCCTGGCTTGCGCAAGCCTGCCGGTAACGAGAACTCGGCTAGCTGACCTCCATTTTTCGGCGGAAGCTTCTCAACTCGTGATGAAAGCCGTCAATCAATTGAGCCGAAACTTGAATATTTTCTCGCTCCGGTCGGGTTGTGGGCAATCCGGACATTGATATGGTGTGACCCTGTCAATATCTGCAAATCGTTGGGGTTGTTTTTTGGTCGTTGTACTTCGAGCACAAGGTCAGCCGCAGCCGTGGCAGGTAATGGCGACGATTGATCAAGCTGATATTCGCGGGTCGGAACCGCATAGTCATGATCCGTCGGGAGCTGCCTCTGACTACTCACGCGAGTCCGGCTGAGCCTGTCGCAAATGTCCGCCGAGGATTCTCCTTCGTGCTTGCTCCGGCTGCGGCTGACCCTGTCCTCGAATTGGATAACGCTGTTCATGGGTTAATTGGCTTTTGCTTTTTCCTTATTTGGAAAGTTTTTGCTTTTGCTCTTTCGATTTCTATCATGCCGCCATTTGTTGCTTGCAGGACGCTTCGGCCTTGATCCCGATGGCCCAGATGAAGCCCAGCAGTTCGCGTGCAATCGCCGTCATGGTTTTTCTCTGTTCCTTGCCTCGCGCCATCAGCGTCATGTAGCGCTTGTGGAGGCGGTTCTGCGCTTTCCATGCGATCGCGGTAATCTCTGCCGGAAGCCCTTCCTGTCGCTTGCGCAATCGGGCTCCGATCGCCGGACGGTGTCGATAGCTCCAGGCTGATTCGACCACGATGCGTCTGAGGTGCGCGTTGCCTGACTTGGTAATGCCTCCTCTTCGAATACGCTTGCCGCTGGAGTCTTCGCTCGGAAATGCTCCGCTATACCCCATCAGATCTCGTGCGCCCTCGAAGCGAGAGGTGATGTTGCCCAGCTCCACAGCAATCGTGACCGCCGAGAGGTGCGCGATGCCGCGCAATGCCTGTAAACCACGAATTACTTCCTGCATCGACGCGGGAGCCAGTTGAACCACTTCCACAATCGACTTCTCCAACCGCCTGACTCGTTCGGCCATATGCTGAACTTCGTGCAGACAATCGAGCAGCGTGGCCTCCTGCGCAGGATGCGCGTAACGGACCTGCTGGAGCCACTCCGCATAACGTTCCGTCCACGCCTTTACTCCCAGTGGAGGACGCCGGCCCGAACGCAGTAGGAACTTCGTCAGCCGGTGCTGCGCTCGCAACTGATCCTGCTTGGCCGCCTCTCGCGCCCGGACAAGGTCGCGTAATGCTTCTGAAGCTTCATCCGGCACCCACACCGCCGTCAGATCATCGGAGCGGTGACTGCGCGCCAGCTTCAACGCATCCCGCCGGTCCGTCTTGACACGATCTCCCGGCTTCTTCGGAACCAGCGACGGCGCAATCACATCGCACTTAACTCCTAGCTGTGTCAGTTGCCAATAGAGGACGAAGCCCGTCGGGCCGGCTTCGTAGCAGGCCCGCAGCTGCTCCGGTGAACCAAGCTTGTGGATGAACTTGCGAATCGAATCTTCCCGGTTAGCGATCGTTCCCAGGCTGCGAACCTCGCCATCCGGTTCGGCTACTGCTACAGCGATCGTTTCCGCATGGACATCCATGCCCAAAAATCGTAACTTCTCTCTCATGACCGGTTCCCTCCGCTTGTGGCTCTGGACTGGCGTTCTTAACAAACTCAGCCTAACCCACGACTAGCGCATCGAGCCGGTCACACCATAATGACTACAAGGTTGTGGGCGGTTGTGCGCGCCACAAAGGACTTCTCTGAAGCTGCTGAAGTTCTTTTTGATTTCCCTTCCAAATTGCTTTGCAGCTTCTTAATCTCACTTCCCTGCGCAGTTATTCTTTCTACGTGAGTTGATGATTCCTTGGAAAAGAACAGAGATGATTGAGAGTCTTATTGTTCGACCGCACGCAAGAGCACGTCACCTGCAAGCTCCGTTGCTGAAAGAGCGAGAAGAGTATCTTTCACATCGGTTGCGACTGGGGCACGAGCTTCGATACCTTCGCTTCAAAGCATCTATCCTTGTTCATGCGATCCGTCTCATGAAGATATCCCAGCCGCGGACGATAGGCTCAGCCGAAATACAGAGAGCGGCAGAAGTCTGGGCGAACGACGCCGCTTTTCATAAGACTCGACCGGCTAGCAATCGAAGCAGCCTCAGATTCTATAGCCTTGCGCTCGACTTCTTTCGTTATCACGGGTGGCTTACGGAACCGGTTGCTCCCGGCCAGGCATTCTCATCTTTGCTGGCTGACTTCACCCTATACTTGCGCGAGGCGAAGGGGTTGGCTTCGGGCACAATCCGTAATTACAACGAGCGCACCGCGCATTTTCTGAAATGGATTGTGTCGAGGCGCGACTGTTTTGCGGATGTCACATTGTTGGATGTTGACGATTATCTCGAACGTAAACACCAAGAAGGGTTCCGACCCGGATCAATCCAAATTATCTGCCAGGCATTGCGGGCATTCTTTCGGTTTGCCTATTGCCACAGGGCGTGCTCGCGGGACATTGCGAGCTGCATCCGTGGCCCATCGATACCCAAATATCACGAGATCCCCCAGGGACCGTGTTGGCGCGAGGTAAGGAAACTGTTGAAGTTCCCAGCCAAGATGTCTCCAGGAGAAATCCGTGCCAAGGCAATCTTAACGCTATGCGCGATTTACGGGATGAGGAGCTGCGAGATCGCGGGTTTGCGGTTGGAGGATTTCGACTGGAATAGCGAAGCCCTTATCATACGACGCGGGAAACGCGGCAGAGTCCAACAGTTCCCGCTCCAATATGAAGTGGGCGATGCCGTCCTTCAGTACCTGAAGTTTGTTCGGCCTCGCTGCTCCTGCCGAGACCTATTTGTTACTCGCTACCATCCGCACAGGCCGGTGTTGCCGACCACGCTCCGACCAATAGTGACAAGGCGCATGATCGAATTGGGAATCAAGTCCGAGCAGATGGGACCTCATTCACTTCGGCACTCCTGTGCAACTGAGCTTCTAAAGAAGGGATCGTCCTTAAAAGACCTTGCGGATTTCCTTGGCCACCGAAACCTTGGGTCAGTGAGCGTATATGCCAAACATGATCCTCGAATGCTGCGCAAAGTTGCTGAGTTCAGTCTGGCGGGTGTGCGATGAACCTCAGTGAAGGAATCGAGATCTATGTACAGAGAAAACAAAACGAGGGATTCCTTTTCCATGGTGGTTCTAAGACCCTACGCAGGTTTTGCCGTCAGATCGGAGATTTGTCCCTGGACCAAATCAAAACAGAGCACATCTCCGCGTTTCTAGATCGCCGTCAACCCGCTGTAAAGACATGGCGGGTGAATCATGCCCTGCTACGGAGATTCTTCGAATACTGGGCGGTCAGAGATACCATTCCGTTACTGCTGATGCCACCGGAACGACCATACGCCAGGCAATCGTTCGTGGCCCATGTATATACGCGCGAAGAGATTCGCAGGCTGATACGAGCGATTCCCGCATGCCAGAGTCATCACTTTTGCTCGATCGACAGACAGACAGTTCGTTGCGCGATTCTGCTCCTCTATGGCACGGGCGCAAGGGTCGGAGAGATCGCCGGACTTCGAGTAGGGGAAGTTGATGATGAGCGGGGCTACGTCTCAATATCAAGCGGTCGGTTCGGACGCTCTCGCAGGATTCCAATCGGACAGGACCTCCGTGAGATTCTGAAATCTTATCTCGCGTTCAGGGCTCGTAAGCGACCGACCATTGAGCGCCTATTTCTTACCCGAGATGGCCGTGCAGCGACAGACAACATGCTCCGAAAAAGATTTCAGCGGCTCCGGATTCTCGCAGGCATCAGCAGTCGCGGCGCCACCGGTGGCGAACCTCGTATGCACGATCTAAGGCCAAGTTTCGCTGTTCATCGAATTGCCTCATGGATAAGGAACGGAGCCGATCTGAATCGCATGCTGCCCGCACTGGCCGCATATATGGGTCTAGCCGGACTGACAGCGACTGAACGATTTATGGCTCTCACGCCTGAACGTTTTCGCAAGGAACTAAGTAAACTCAGTCCACAGCGGGGTAGGAAGCACTGGCGCGACGATCCCAAGCTCATGAACTTTCTCGCAGGACTCTAGTTGCGATGCACCGAGTCCGGTCCTACGGTCGGACGTATGCTGTAGCAGGATGGTCGAGATGGCGAAATTGTTCGTACGAGTCGTAGATCCCGGGGGAAACCCTTATGAAGTATTCACCGGCGAACCCTCGCAATGTCCGCCTATTCCCCGCATCGGTGAAACAGTGCAATACCATCTCGGTTCGAGCATCGTGAAAGAAGTCATTCACATCTTCGAAGGCGAAGTTCCTGCGGAGGATGTGTATCGAATTGCGATCCTCATCAAATCTCTACCTTGATCGCCCAGTGCCTTGAATCATCGAAGCAGGTTTTTACTACTTTCCTGCACTATCCTAGCGCGTGTCCAATGTCTTTGATATTCGCGGTGGATGGCCACGCGACTGGAAACGGTGCAATCCAGCATCGCGAGTTCACCATGGCATCGGGTGAGCCGCAAAGCTGCCTTCTATACGAATGCCCTGACCGTTAGGAAAAATCCAATCTGGCACGAAATCGTGAAGCAGGAGCAGATTGCCTACAGTCCGTCGTTGGCAGTCAAAGTTGCAAGGAGCAACGGCACACACAATCGAACAGATTGCGTTGCCCATTCGCTGAAACTTCACTGCGAGATCACCATTTCGGACGTGCTGGACATACCTATCGATTTCACAGGCACAAATGGA
>Ga0193726_1001389_pt1 | contig 19212 bp, 19 predicted proteins | sample H2c1metaG_FD_144928 | JGI IMG/M metagenome (GOLD analysis project Ga0193726, IMG submission 144928) | Soil microbial communities from a riparian zone of the East river system, Colorado, United States - H2c1 | ecosystem: Environmental > Terrestrial > Soil > Riparian zone | place: USA: East River... | reverse complement strand
CGGCGGCGGGATAGACCTCTCGCGCGATGCGCTTGGCGTTGCTGATTTCCGCTACGCGCAGATCGTAAGCGCTCTGGAGATTCAGCCACGAACGCGCATCGCCACCGAAATATCGCGCCAAACGCATGGCCGTATCAGCCGAGATGCCGCGCCGCTCACGAACCACATCATTGATTCTTGGTGCGGGTACGCTGAGCGCCTTAGCCAATGCGTTGGCGCTCATGCTGAGCGGCTTCAGATAATCCTCCCGAAGCACCTCGCCCGGGTGGACCGGCCGCATTCCATTCTTAAACATCTTCGCTACCCTCAGTGATAGTCCACAATCTCAACGTCCGTCGGTCCCTCGTTGGTCCAGCGAAAGCAAAGTCGGTACTGGTCGTTGATACGTATACTGAATTGTCCTTTGCGATCACTCTTCAGCGCTTCCAGTCGGTTGCCCGGCGGCGAGCGCAAAAATTCAAGAGTTTGTGCTGCATCGAGTTGCGCCAATTTCCGAGTCGCGACTTTAACAATTGCCGCAAATCTCTTGCACCTACCGGTCTCGAACAGGGCTTTCGTATCTGCGCAACGGAAGCCTTTGATCATCGAGACATGATATAACGCTTAACGTTAAACGACAAGAATGTGGTTGTGTTATTCAGGTTCCAATTTGGCGCAATGTTGATACTGAGGATCGGCGATTCTGGTTGTGCCATTGGGATGCTTGTAAACTTGTGAATTCAAAGGCTTACCTCAGCTTAACTTGGCAAATCGTGGCACAAGTCTGACGTGTTAAGTGCTTGTTTTTACTGATATAAGTATTGATTGACACCTGCGTCTCTTAATCAATTGGTCGTAGGTTCGATCCCTACACGGCCCACCATCCAATAGCGTTCTAAGACACAACGCCCGCGAGCGCCGGCAGTCGCTCACACACGGACGACGATCTTGCCGTTTGCGCCGCCCGACTCCATGAGACGGTGGGCGTCTTGGATGTCGTTGAAGTCGAAGACTTTGGCAGGCTTGGCCTCATAAGTGCCGTCCGCGACTCGATCGACGATGTCCTGAAACGGAATTTCGGCAAGCGGAAATTCGTGATTGCCTGTTACCAATGCGCTCGCGAATACGCTCAAGTGCCGCGTGCTGGGAATCTGAAACACCGGTTCCAAATTTGCGATGGGTCCGCCGCCACCCAAAAAACCCGCCAGGCAGGCTCGGCCCCCGCGTCGAAGCATTGTGAGCGACTCCAAGATTGCAGTGTTGCCGATGAGATCGAGCACGGCGTCGATGCCTCGCGGATGAAGCTCGCGAACTTGCTCACTCAATTCAGCGGCTTCAAGCAGCACAGCTTTTGCACCGAGCTCTTCAAGCGCGTGAGCGCGCTGGAGCTTGCGAGTAGTGGCGATCACCCGTGATCCGGCGTGCGCAGCGAGATTGATTGCCGCCTGACCGAGTGCCGAGTTGGCCCCTCGGATCAATAGCGTTTGGCCGCGCACCAATTCAAGGTTTACAAAGAGGCAGCTCCAGGCTGTCGCATAAGATTCCGGGATGGCCGCCAAGCCTTCCCACGGCAAGTTCGTCTCGACGGCTGCGATGTTTGATGCGGGGGCGACGGTATACTCGGCGTAGCTGCCGCTCAAAGTCCTGCCCAAGCCGCCGACAATCGCAACAACCTTCTGACCGGCGGCTAGGCGCCCCGAAGGGTCGACCTTCACCAGTCCGACGCATTCGATACCGGTGATTTCAGCTACGTCACCCCAGGCGCCAGACCGGAAATAGATCTCGGCGTGATTGAGACCAAAGGCCTTGACTTGAATAAGGACCTGATCGGGTTGGGGAGCGGGTTCGGGTCTGTCCTCGATCGCCAGAACCTCAGGTCCGCCGTGCTGTTTGATTACGATTGCGCGCATGAATTCCATCCCTCTAAGAGCCGGAATGAAGCCTATGGCACAAATCAATTTAATCAAACTATGAAGTTAAAATGAAGATAATTTAGTATATCTATTATGGGTAAACTGACGCTCCATCAATTGCGCTGTTTCGACGCCGTCGTCAGCGGGGGAGGATTCCAGGCGGGGGCGGAAAAGCTTTACCGCTCGCAACCCGCGGTGTTTTCGGCTGTAAAGAGTCTCGAAGCGCAGTTGGGTTTAACGCTGCTAAACCGCTCCGGTTATCGCGTGACGCTCACCGACATCGGCCGCGCATTTCACGGTCGGACGCGAATCTTGCTGCAGGAATTCGCCAAACTCGAAACACTCGCGACCCAACTTGCCATGGGCGAGGAGAGCGAACTCAACGTCGTGATCGGGGATCTGTGCCCGACGCCTGAGACGCTGGGACTGTTGCGTCGATTCTTCGACAATTGTCCGGGTACGCGGCTTCACCTGCACTTCGAATCCATTTCGGGTCCCTGGGAGCGGCTGATGGACGGCGAAGCGCATCTGATCATTCACCATGTCGATAAGAGTGATCCGCGTCTCGAGTTCATTGACTTGTTTGCGATTCCGCTGATTCCCGTGGTTGCGCCAAATTTCTTGCAGTTTCCAATCTCGGACTCGGTGACTCCGGATCAGATGCGCGATTGCGTCCAATGCATCATTCGCGACTCGGCGCGACACACCTCACCGCGGGACTATTTCGTCCTGGAGGGAGCGCGCAGCTGGACGGTAAGCGACCAACTCATGAAAAAGGAGGTCATCTTGCAGGGGATGGGTTGGGGGCACCTGCCGATATTTCTGATATCGGCAGAGCTTGCTTCAGGCGCTCTCCTATCGATCCAGGGCAAACACCTGCGGGGAGGCAGCGCCGAGCTCGTCGCGGCTCGGCGGCGCAACGTCGCGCATGGACCGGTGGCCGAACGGCTCTGGCGCTTCTTAGCTGAACAAACGCCATTGCGTAAGTCCAACGAAAACGGATAACGGCAATGAATTCGAAGACCGCCCGCCCATAAGCGCGCGAATTCGATGATCCCTATCCGATGTCAATTCCAGCCAACCTAACGCGGTCAGACATGGAGGTGCAGCGGCACATGCCGCTTCGGAATCTAGCCCTACCGAAACGGTTGGGTAAAAATCTGCACGGCACAGAACACGCCAAAACTATTTCTTCGGTCCGCTCCATTCCAGGTAGGAGTGAAACTCAGTTTGACCCGGGGCGCGCATCTGAAACTTTCCATACATCTTGGCCTCTTTGAGCTCATAGATGATGCGGAACTGCGGGCCCGGTCGAAATGGCTCAGAGAGCAAGACCGCCGTGGTCGGGGTCGGAACAGAGACATCGTAGTGAATAACGTGCCCCTCATTGTCGAAATAGATCGCCCTATAGGATTGGCCCGGCGATTCCTGATAGACATATAAAAGATCGGAGTGCTCGCAATCGAAATCCGCAGGGCCGCTGCACTTCTCGCTGCTGGAATGTCGTGCGAGAACGTGATTGTGCAATTCCGCCTGGAACGTATATTTTCCGGCGCCCGCAGCGCCAGCGGTGCCGCCCTGCGTGTGAGCTTCCCACGTGCCCACCAAAAACTGCAGCGATTTCCAAGGATCAATCGCCGCCTCAGCCGCCGAGGCGCAGGGCGCGTAGAGACCGGCGAGGCAAAGCATGCTAGCGAGTGTTTTTATCATGACCCCTTACCGCTGTTCCAATGGATGTCGATATCATAGAGCTGGCTTGGCTAAAAAGATTGCTGCCGATGACCGTCCAACGGTCGAGAGCCTGGGCAGCGGTCGTGATTCAATCGTCTGGCACTTAGTGTGGACGCAGTACGGCGATCCTAGTCTAAATCAGCATCGGACTCGCCCCAGAAGTGGCGATCGCCGCTCTTCAACCGAAGAAGCCGCGCTCAACACGAGCGAGAGGGATAGGAGGGTAATCATCTTGGTCACGATGTCTCTCCCAATCGTTGCACATATGAGTCTTCCGCCATTGTAGTGTTCTTCGACCTACTGTTGAGTCGCGTGCCTAGACGATCTGCGCCGCGATGGGATTAGGCCGGCCTCGCAGCTTGGCAAGAACCTGCTCTGCGGCTACGTAGAACGCGGGGGTGATGTAAAGCGTCAGCAGCTGCGAGACCACGAGACCGCCGACCGTCGCGATTCCTAGAGGGCGGCGCGCTTCCGCGCCCATGCCGACACCGAGTGCGATTGGTAGCGTACCGAGGATGGCCGCCATCGTGGTCATCATGATGGGACGGAATCGCACGAGGCAGGCCTGGATTATGGCCTCGCGCGGCGAAAGGTTTTTCTCACGGCGTAATTGCAGCGCAAAATCCACCATGATGATGCCGTTTTTCTTGACGAGCCCGACGAGTAAGATGAGGCCGACAAAGCTGAAGATATTCAGTTCTTGCCTAAACAGCAGCAACGACAACAAGCCACCCACCATCGCCAGGGGAAGCGCAGTGAGAATTGTCAGGGGATGAATGAAGCTTTCGTAGAGAATGGCAAGCACCATGTAAATCACCAAGACGGTGGCTATGAGGAGCAATGGCAGGTCCACCAGCGATTGCCTAAAGGTCTGAGCGTTGCCCACGAAGCTGCCGGTGACCTCGTTTCCCAAGCTTTTCTGCGCTAGCGCTTCAACGCGCTGAGTGACATCGCCCAAGGCCGCGCCCGGAACCAGATTAAATGACAGAGTAACGGAGGGCAGTTGAGAATAATGAGTGACACTCAAGGGTCCGATAGTCGGCACGATGTCGGCAACCGCGCGTAGCGGTACAAGGTTGTTATTGGCGCCTTGGACGTAGAGAGCGTCGAGTGCGCCGATGTCGGTCTGATACTGCGGTGCCAGCTGCATCATCACCCAGTATTCGTTGGCGGGGCCGAAGATGGTGCTGACTTGTTGGCCGCCGTAAGCGGCCGATAACACCGACTGCACCTGCTGGACCGTGACCCCCAATGTGGATGCCACTTCGCGCCGGACATTGACGCTGATTTCGGGATTGTTGAGTGTCAGATCGCTGTCGACAGCATCGATGCCCGGCACTTGATTGAGCAAGCGCTCGAATTGTGGCGCCATCGTATAGAGCGAATCGATATCGGAGCTTTGCAGCTCATATTGATACTCGGCATTGCTGCTGACGATGCCGACGTTGACCGCCGACGGATTCTCGATATAGGTCTGCAGCCCGTGCAGCGGCTCCATTGCTCGGCGCAACTGCTGCCTGACTTCAATCGCACTGCGCCGTTCGTTCATGGGTTTGAGGCCCATATACAGAAGACCCACGTTGTTGCCGCCGGTGCTTCCCCAGCCTTGACCGGCGTTTGACATCACCGTCGCAATCGCTGGATTGTCTGCCACGATCTTTGCCACTCGTTGCTGCATCGCATTGAGCTGGTCAAAGGTGGTGCCTTCCGGCGCCCGAGTGGTACCGATGATCTGGCCGGTGTCCTCGCTCGGAATGAACCCGCGGCGGACTTGCGAGAACAATACAAAGGTCAGGACGAGAATCAGCCCGCCCAAGCCCAACATCGCGCCCCAATGATCCACAGCCCATGCAAGAGAGACTCCGTAGCTCTCACGCAGGCGCTCGAAGCCTCTGTCCAAGCGTATGTTGATCGCCCCCGGCTTCGGGTTTTTCGCCAGAAGCCGACCGCATAACATGGGCGTCAAGGTAAGCGACAGCAATCCTGAAATGAGGATGGCGATGCTCACGGTGATCGCAAATTCACTGAACAGCCGACCGACGATGCCGCCCATGAACAAAATCGGAATGAACACCGCGACCAGCGATAGGGTCATCGACATCACGGTAAAGGCGATCTCTTTACTGCCCTTCAGGGCAGCGCGCACCCCAGATTCGCCCTGTTCGCGGTAACGCACAATATTCTCCAGCACGACGATGGCGTCATCGATCACAAAACCCACCGCCAGAGTTAGGGCCATGAGCGAGAGGCCATCGATGCTGAAGCCCACCGCTCGCATTATTGCGAAGGTACCGACGATCGAAATCGGCAGCGACAGCGCGCTGATCAGCGTGATGCGCCAATTGCGAAGGAAGACCAATATCACCCCTGCAACGAGCCCGATAGCCAGCAACAGGCTGGTGCGCACCTCGGCAATCGAACCTCTGACGAAGTCGGCTCGGCTATACAAAAGATGAACGACCGCGCCTCCGGGGGCTTGGCGGGTCAGTTCAGGCATCAGGGCATTTATCGCATCCGCAACCGCGATGGTATTTGCGCCGGCTTGACGTTTGACCGACAGCATCACGGCAGGAAGCATCTCGCCCTTTCGGTGCGCAACATCAGTAAAGGTGGTCAACTGCCGATCTTGCTGAATGCCGTCGCTCGCATAACCGATATCGCTCAAATGAATCGGCGCACCATTTTGATATGCAACGATCATCTGATTATAGGCTCGTGCGTTGGAGAGCTGGCCGTTGCTTTCCACGGTGTAAGTGCGAGATTCCCCGTACAGAGTCCCGGTGGGAAGATTGGCATTGTTGCGTTGGATGGCGCTGCTAACCATATCCAGCGTCAGCCCGCGTGCCGCGAGGGCATAGGGGTTCAAATAGATGCGGGCTGCATATTTATAGGAGCCGAAGACCAGTACCTGTGCCACGCCTGGGACCTGCGAGATCCGCGTCGCAACGCGCGTTTCAGCGTACTCATCCAACTGCGTGAGCGGCAGAGTGCTGGCGGTCAGGGCAATGTACATGATCCCGTAATCCGCCGGATTCACCTTCGCCAAGGTAGGGGGTGAGGGCATCGTCTGGGGTAGTTGTCTCAAGCTCTGCGATATCGCCATTTGAACGTCTGCAGCTGCGGCGTCGATATTACGATTCAGTTCGAATTGCAGCGTGATGCTCACGCTTCCCGTGGCGCTGGTTGAACTCATCGACGTGAGCCCTGCGATGCTGCCGAAACGGCGTTCCAGCGGTGTCGCAATGGATGAGGCGATGTTTTTGGGGTTGGCGCCCGGCAAGCTTGCGGTAACGTTTATGGTGGGAAAATCGACGTTGGGTAGCTCGCTGACCGGCAATTGCTCGTAGGCAAAGACGCCGACGATCACGAGCGCGAGCGTCAATACGCTGGTCATGACCGGTCGCTGGATGAATAGCGCGGATACGTTCATGACGTGGGTAGCCTAATTTCGGCCGGCGGCGAAACATCCGCGGCGGGCGTGACTTTCACCCCCACACGCATGTCCCGCGGCACCTTCAGGATCACCCGCTCGTTGCCCGAAAGTCCCGCAGACAGTACCGCAAGATCGCCCATTTGGCGGTCCACCGTGACGCGCCGGACTTCGGCCTTACCCTGTTCCACGAGGTAAACATAGTTGCCGTCCTGACCGGTCTGAATAGCGATTTGAGGAACGACGATCGCATTGGGTTCTATCGTCAGTTGCATGCTCACGGTCACATACTGGCCCGGCCAAAGCTGCTCGTGGTCATTTGGCATTTGTGCCTTGAGGGTCACGGTGCCGGTATTCGCGTTGACCGCATTGTCGATGAATACCAAAGTACCTTGGTCGAGCTTTCCGATTTCCTTGTCGTCTGTGACGCTCACGCTGATTCCGGGTCGGGCTTGGTATTGACGCACTCGGGATAGAAACTGCTGCGGAATGTTGAATTGCACCAGTATCGGCTGCATTTCGTTGATGACGACCAATTGCGAGCTATCGGACGGCGATACGATGTTTCCGGATTTCACCGCCACGCTGCCGGTACGTCCGCCAATGGGCGCGCGTAGGTCGGTATACGCGAGATTGATCTGCGCCTGCTGATAAGCGCTCTGGGCTTGATCGGCCAGCGCACGAGCATTGCGATAGTCTTGCTGCGTGACATAGCCTTTCTTTGCGATGGCATCGAGGCGATCGGCGTTGCTCTTGGCATTTTCCGCTACCGACCTGGCAGAGGAGAGCGCGGTTTCGAAGGGTGCAGGTTCGATTTGGAACAGGCGCTGGCCCTTTAAGACGAGCTGACCCTCCTTGAAAAACATTTCCTTAAGCATCCCAGACACTTGGGGCCGGATCTGGACGGTGTGTTGAGATACGACTTGTCCGACCGACTGCAAGAGTACCGGCATGGGCTGAACGCGCGCCGCCGTCACTTCTACTGTTAGCGATTCCTCTTTAGCGACAACGGGCGGGGCCGGGGACCTGGCTAATCGCACAACTACGGCCAGTCCAGGCATTACGCCAAGAATCGCTGCAACACCAAGCATGCGCCGCAATGCCGTCTCACTCCGCTCGGATCGCTTCCACCTGGATGCGCAGTGTCACCTGCATTTTGAAGCCAAATCGTTGGCCGACGGTGATGCCGAAGTCCGCGCGATTCAAGACACAAAAGGCGTCGGCGCCGCACACCTGCTGCTTTGGCGACGGTTTGTCGTCGATACATTTGAAGGAATTAATCGCCATGGTGATGGGCTTCGTTATGCCGTGAAGCGTCAGCAGTCCGGTGACGGTCCTTGGCGATCCATCGACGAAGTCGCCGAACGTGCCCTTGTAAAATGCCATCGGGTACTTCTTCACCTCGAAGATCGGAGGAGCCGACGAATTGACCGCCATGTCGCTCAGCTCGTCATTGCCAAAGTCCACGCTGGCCATGTCAACCGCGACATCCAGAGTCCCGGCATGCGCGGCCGAGTCCAGCACGATGATTCCGCTGGTCTTCTTGAATAGACCGCGCCAGATCGAAACACCGCCTAAGTGATCGGCCTCGAACATCGGGTGGGTATGATTCGGGTCGATGTTGTAGGTTGTTGGAGCGGCCAAAGCGAGACCGGTGGACAGCAAGCAGGTGCAAAGTGTGGCGTAGTTCATTCGGGGTCCTGGGTGACATCAGAGCGGTTTCGAGCTACCGGCAGCATGCGCAGCAGGACTGCATCGCCTCGCCAAAAGTGGTGATACAACGAGGCGCCCACGTGCAGGCCAATGAGGCCTAAGCCGAGGTACGACAGCCTCGAGTGCATCGGCAGCAAAAGATCATGGATTCGGACCTGCTGCTCATAAGTCAGACGGGCGAGAAAAGTCAGGCTGGGCCGGTGAAGCTCACCGAACCAATAAGCAGGCGAGTTTCGGGCGGAGAGAATAATCCACCCGGTAGCCGGGACCGCGATAATAAAAATGTACAGAAGAATGTGCGCGCCCTTGGCCAAAACACGCATCACTGCGTTCATGTCTCGTGGCAGCGGAAGCTGCGAGTGCAGCAGCCGCCATCCCACAAACGAGAGGCTCAATGCGAGCAGTCCCATGCCGGCCGACATGTGCATGCGGTACGCAGCGCGGAAATAACCGGCTTCGCCCGGATTGAAGCGACCGAACGACAGGGCGGTGGCGAACTCAAACAGGACGAGCGCTGTGGTCGACCAATGAAAGAGCATCCCTGTGCGACTGTGATGCGGCGGTGAGGTCTCGAGGCGTGGCCGTGTTGTGGTGAAATGAGGTTTCATCGGTATAGGCGCGTAGAAAGATCTTGCGGCCGGTCAATGTCGTTCCAGAGTAGGGATTACTTGTAAACAGGCTGTTTCAGGAACCCGGCAATTTGTAAATAATTGTTTCCAGCCGAGATCGGTCAAGGGCGTAGCGTTAGACTTACGATCCGATATGAAAGGCGTCCCCGCCAAGATTCTCATCGTCGACGATGATCGCCGCACGCGCGCGCTGCTGCAGACCTACCTGCAGGAGGTAGGATTTGCCGTGGTTTCTGCGCCCGACGGCCAACAGCTGGAGGCGATTTTCGCGAAGCAAAAGATCGACCTGCTGGTGCTTGATCTGATGCTGCCCGGAGAGGATGGATTGAGCCTATGCCGTCGTTTGCGCGGCACTGGCGTTGATCTGCCCATCATCATGCTGACGGCGAAGGGCGGAGACGTTGATCGCATCGTTGGCTTGGAGATGGGTTCCGACGACTACCTGGCAAAGCCCTTCAATCCACGCGAGTTGGTGGCACGAATCAATGCGGTTCTACGCCGCCACCGAAAACCCCCGAGCGGTGCGCCGGCGGAGGATGATGTTGTGATCCGCTTTGGTGTCTTTGAACTCAATCTGGGTACCCGGACCCTTGAAAGGGCGGGGAAGCGCCTCGGTTTGACGACCGGCGAGTTCGCAGTGCTCGAGGCGCTCGTGCGCCATCCGCGCAAGCCCCTATCTCGAGAGAAATTGATGGAAATCGCGCGCGGCCGCGAGCACGGCGCCTATGATCGGAGCATGGATGTGCAGATTTCCCGGCTGCGTCGTTTGATCGAAACCGATTCCGCCGAACCGCGTTTTATACAGACCGTCTGGGGCTTCGGCTACGTTTTCGTGCCGGATGCATCGGCGGTATGAGATTCATACCCAAGTCTCTGGTCGGGCGCAATGCGCTGCTTTTGACCGTCATTCTGATCCTGAACAATTTTCTGTGGATCGCCGTGGTCCGTCCGGCGGTTTACGAGCGCTACGTGCAGCCCTATCAGATCTATCATCCGAAAGGCACCTTAAGATTCTTGGTGGATGCCGAGTGGGCCTTATTCGCGTTGATAGTCTGTACGATTGGCGTATACATCATTTTCTATTGGATGCGCCGTCAGCTGCAAAGCCTTCTAAGCGCAGCCCGGATTCTCGGTAATGGGCGCATGCCGCCGGCTTTGCCCGAAACGGGCCCTGAAGAAATTCGCGACCTTAGCCGCGGATTCAATCAACTGGCGTTAAATCTCGAAGCGCTGGAATCCGATCGGCGCTTGATGCTCGTGGGCATGTCGCACGATTTGTCGACACCGCTCACCCGCCTTCGACTTGCCATTGAACTGATGCCGATGAAACCCGACGTGAATCAGTTCCCCGGCATGATCCAGGATATCGAGGAAATGAACGGAATTCTCGTGCAGTTCGCAGACTATGCCAAAACCGGCAAGGAAGAGGAACCGGCGCTGGGGGATTTCAACCAGGTCGTTGCGGAAGTCTGTCAACGCTACGTAGCCGCCGGCAAAGTTGTGCACTCCGATCTGGCGCAGATGCCCGCATTCAAATTTCGGACGCTCGCCGCCCGCCGCATAGTCACCAATTTGGTCGATAATGCCGCTCGCTACGGGAGCGGCGAGATCGAAGTGAACACGCGTTACCAGGGCGGCATCGTGACGCTGAGTGTGCTCGATCAGGGGCCCGGCATCCAGTCCGTGGATCCGAGCAGCCTCATAAAACCCTTTGCCCGGGAAGACGTCGCGCGGGGAACCCAGTTGGGCGCCGGACTGGGATTGTCTATTGTGGATCGAATCGCCAAAACTCACGGAGGTAGCCTAACTTTGGGCAATCGTCCAGGGGGCGGGTTGGCCGTGACGGTAACGATACCGGTCGGCACTGATGATTCAAGGCCATGAAAAAAACGGACCGGTTCGATCAATAACTCACTTAACGTCCTTCTTCTGGCATATCGCTGCTATCAGAGAGCACAGGTCGGGTTGGGCTTGGGGTTGCGAAGGCCCCGCCACAGCCGCCTTGAGGCTAAGTCTAGTCAACCGGGAATGATAGTCCTACCTTCACACGTTCGAGCGCCACATGGGTGTCGTAGCGCGTGACGTGGGGGTTTGATTCAAACCAGCGTCGAACAAATGTACCGTAGGCTTCCATACTCTTGGCGATGACGATAACAATGAAGTCGCTGCTGCCCGTGACGTGATAACACTGCTGCACCATGGGGTGATCAACCATCTGGCGGCGAAAGCGATCAAGGTGTTCACCGGGCGCCGGTGCTGACGCCATGCTCAACGTGACGATGCAGGTAACGATCGACTCGCCCATCGCCTCCTTGTCCAACACGGCAATCTCCGCCGTGATGACGCCCTCCTTGCGCAGGCGCTTCAGTCGCCGCTGCACGGCGGCTGCGGACAGACCAACCTCGGCGCCGATGGACTCGGCGATGCGCCGCGTGTCGTGCTGATAAAGAGCCAAAATTCTGCGATCTATGTGGTCCACTAGTTGCCTCGAATGCGGCTTAACCGCATTTCTGCCCCAATAACGCCTCTAAACGTCTCATGTATGAGGCTAAACTACCACAACCATTCAAAGAGATGCCTCATGCCAATGAACAGAAACCTGGTTGCCCTCGTCGGCGTCACCTTTTTCGCCGGCACCGTCGGTGCCGAAGAAGGACTGAAACCCGTTCGTTCCACGGGCCTCAATACCAAGCCCCTCATGGAACTCGAGCAAGCCATCGGTCAGGGCGATTACCCAAAGACGACCAGCGTACTGATCATGCGCAAAGGCCGCTTGGCCTACGAGCGGTATTTCGGCGAAGGCGGTAAGGATCTTCTCAACAACACACGGTCGGCGACGAAATTCATGACGACCCTGGCACTCGGTGCTGCGATCGGTGACCATGCCATTCCCTCCGAACACATTGCCGCTTTTCCCTATCTTTCGGATTTGAAGCCGTTCCAAAATGACACGGCCGACAAGCGTGCGATTACGCTCGAGGATATGCTCACGATGTCCTCGGCACTCGCCTGTAACGACGGCGATGACGCCAGTCCCGGCAATGAAGACAACATGCATTCGCAAAACAACTGGACACGATGGGCGGTGGATCTGCCAACGATGCAGGGTTATACCCGTGATGCGCAGGGACTCGGGCCCTGGCGCTATTGCACCACCAATGCATTTCTCCTAGGTCAAGTCATTCAGCGGGCGACGCACGTGCAAGTCGATACCTACACCGAGAACAAGATCTTGCGGCCCCTCGGCATCAGCAAATGGAACTGGTCCTATTCACCGACGCATGAGGTGATGACGGGTGGGGGCCTGCAATTGCAATCGCGCGATTTGGCCAGAATAGCCTGGATGGTGGCCGATCGGGGTCGCTGGCACGGACAACAAATCGTACCCGCCGCTTGGATTCAGGCTGCGCTCACGGTAAGGCGTGCATCGCGCCCGGACCAAAACTATGGGTATTTCATCTTCGAGGAGAACTACTCCACGGCTTGCGGGATAAAACCCGTGTGGTACATGGCCGGCAACGGCGGCAATCAGATATTGATGCTGCCAGATCTGAGCGCCGCCATCGTCATCACGCGCACGGCTTTTAATGTACGTGGCACCTCGGTGCAAACAGCCGACATGCTGAAGAAATATATTTTGCCGTCGCTTCCGTGCGCTGCAGCGTCATAGAAATTGCCATGACCGTCATCTCACCGGCTGAGATTTAGCACGCACTGGGGTTGCTCAAGAGCGAATGCCTGCACGGTGGCATGATCGGCGACCCCAACTATGGGTGTCTCAATCTCTGCAAGATGCCAAAGACAACGTCGTAGGGATTTGACGGGTCCAAGTTTGTCAGCCAGATCACTGAAATACCTTCATCGAGCACATGGGCGTAAATCACCATGTCGCCACCGAGATGAAAGACCAATTGATGTCCATTCCATAGTCTCGTCATCCAGGCCGCCGTAAATCTACCGGACTGGCCATTCGTGAGTTGGCACGGTGTCCACATCTGTTCTAACGAAGCCTTGGACAGAAGGGTTCCTCGTAAGAGAGCTGCATCAAACTTCGCAAGATCCAGTGCGGTTAAGTTTAGGCCAGCCGCGCCATACAACCATTGCGGATAGGGACGCGATAATTCCAGACCTGACTCTTCGAAACGACGAGACTGTCCCATTGGTCATGCGCAACGGTGCGATCCGCCGAGGGAGAATAAGCCGTGTAGGGACTAACTCTGTTAGATCGGGTACTTCCCACTCGGCGCGAATGCAGGTTCAAGATCTCGATAGACTCCTGAAAAGGACGCCACTTTCTGGAGAAATTAGCAATCGGCGAGAAGTGGTGGGGAGGTATCTGCCGTTAAGCTTGACGTGTGGCGCCGGAGGCGTGGTTGGGGATAGCGGAATCATGAGAAAGTCTTTAATGCTGACCGCCCTAACTTTACTCGCCTTATCCATTCAAGCTGCCGACGTTGAAGGCGGGAAGGTCATGGCGTCCACGGTATGCGCCGCCTGTCATGGCGCAAACGGGGTGAGCGTCAGCTCTAGAATTCCGCACTTGGCTGGCCAGCGAGCCGCGTACGTTGCCAGTCAACTAGAAGCCTTTCAATCGGGTAGCCGAAAGAGCGCTCTTATGGCCATTATTGCCAAGCAATTGAGCCCCGACGAAAGGGTCAACGTGGCCGCGTACTTTGCAGCGCAACCCGGTGCCGCACCTGACGCCAAGTCGCCTTTGCCAGCCTACATCGCCAATACCCAGGTGACTCTGCCGGCCGCCACTAAGATCGGATATCGACGCTATTTCGTGAAGGACTATCCAGAGAACAAACAGGTTGCTCTGTACTTTGCCAACGATGCCGCCATGCAAGCAGCCGCGGCGGGTAAGGCGCTGCCAGATGGTTCCGAAATCGTGGCTGAAGTGCATTCAGCCAAGCTTGATGCTGCGGGCACTCCCGTTGTCGGCGCAGACGGGCATTTCGTGCCCGATCAGTTGCAGTCCTTGACGGGGATGGCCCGTGCGGCGGGGTGGGGCAAAGACATTCCTGCCATGCTGCGCAATGACAATTGGAACTACGCAGTGTTCAACGCCGATAGAACCAGGCGCACAGATCTCAATCTGGCCGAATGTTTGGTTTGCCATTCGACGAAGAAAGACTCCGGCTTCCTGTTCTTGTATCCCGAATTGGTGGCAGCGTCCCATTCCCTTGTGAAGTAACCGTATTGCTCGGGCTCTATCTTAGAGTACCTGCAGACCACCGCGCCGGAATTCGTTAGAGCAGTGGAGTCGTGCCGAAGACCACTGGATTTCAACCTGCCGGGGAACCCGAGTGCCTTCTCGAATGTCGTGTTTCGTTGGGTCGGTTGTCTTTAGTATAGAAACAATGAAAACGGCCGGCCCTCGTGAAGCCAATCGAAACTACCCCGCTGACCGAAATCCGTAGCGCCGATGCGTTTGGTCAGGAGCAGCACGAGGACCGCGTGGCGGACCTGTTCACCAAATATTATGCCAAATTGGTCAAGTCATTGGTCACGCGTACGCGATCTTGGGATGAAGCCCGCGACATCGCCTCTCAGGCGTTCGTGGAGATACTGTCCCAGCGCCCTGGGACCGTCAATTTTATGAGCGCCTACCTCTATCGCACGGCCAAAAACATTGCGATCAATCGCCTTACGCATGAAGTCATGCGTAATGAGAAGCGAAGTCTCGTTGGATACGAACCAGAGACTCGAGTATCGCTGGAACACTTGCGAGAAGATGAAGAGCATGCCGCCGTTCTACGGCGAGCCGTCGCCTCGCTGTCGCCGCGGATTCGCATGGCCTTTGTGCTGCGGATCTGGGATGAACTGGCTTACGATGAAATCGTCCATCGCTTCGCCGACGTTGGCGTACACCTTACCGTCAGAACGGCACAACGGTATGTTGCTGCCGCTTTCGAAGAGTGCCGGCGCGCAATTCTCGGCGCGGAGAATTCGGCGGAACGAGAAAAATGACCTTTTCGAACGAAACTACCGAGGTTGAAGAGGACGATCGCCGCACCGCAGCTGCCGCGTGGTACGTGCGGCACGAGGCCGACGACGGAATCTCAGCACTCGATTGCCGAGAGTGGGAGAAGTGGGCGGCCGATCCCAACAACAGCCTGAAGTATGAAGAATTGATCGCGCTCCATCGGCGCGTCGCATTGCTGCCGCGACCTAGCCTCCCGAGTGCCCGCGACGTCTGCGCGGACATCGTTCTCCCCCATGAGTCTCGGTCATTCTGGGGGGTTGCAAGTATAAAGCATTTCAAATATCAGGTAATGCGACAGCGGGCGGTCGCAGTGTGCGGCGGACTGTTTCTGCTAGGTTTGTTCGGTGCATGGCTTCTCGGCCATCACGCACTGGAATCATCGGTGGCTGTGACAGCATCGAATAATATTGGGCAAGGCTTCCCTTTTAGCGAGTCGACCCTAGAGCACTTCAGGGCATCAGGGCGCCCCGTATTTGTGAATTTGAGAGCTTCCTGGTGCCCGACCTGCACAGCTAATGAGCGTACGGTTTTGGCGCGCAATCCAGTCCAACAATTGATGACCCGTAAGCATGTCGTCTATCTTACCGGCGATTGGACTCTACAAGATCCGACGATTTCGGCGGAACTGCGGCGGTTTGGAAAAAACGGTGTACCGCTCTATCTGCTCTTCAGCCCGGGCTCAAAAGAGCCGCTCATATTTCCGCAAGTGCTGACAGAGCATGTTGTGTTGCGCGAACTTTCGCGCTTACCTGATCCCCGTGCCAGTTCGTCTTGATCCCCACGGATCCGGTGGCGACCATCATGATCGAGTCCAACGCGTCTGCACCGACTGGACTCACCGGTACGCCGCGACGCGTGCAAACGAATCTCGCATTTAATGCCTCAACATACCTCGGCCTCGCATTGACGATCGCGTTCATCGTGGCATTCGGATTCGGTCAGACCCTCAATAGCGCAGTCGTGCATCCTAAGTTTACGCCGCCCGGAATACTCTATGTTCACATTGGGATGTTTTCGGCGTGGGTGCTGTTGCTTGCCACGCAGGCCGCGCTTATTCGATTCAACCGCCGTAAATGGCATCGGCAATTGGGTTTCGCCGGCATCGCACTCGGCGTATCCATGCCCGTTGTCGGCGTCGCCACGGCGATTTTGATGGCGCACTTTCACGCTGCGACAGGTCAGCCGCGTGGCGTGTCATCTTTGGCCGTGCCGTTTTCAGACATGCTGGCGTTCGGCACCGCATTTTCGCTGGCCATATATTGGAGACGAAATCCTGCCTTTCATGCCCGCTTGATGCTGCTGGCGTCTTGTACATTGACCGGAGCCGCGTTCGGACGCTTTCCAGAATGGTTGGTACCCAATCACTTTTTCTATGTCGCCGTGGAAATGCTGGTGATACTCGCAATGTCGCTCGATTGGCTCAGCACGCGTCGTATTCACCCCGTATTTGGCTATGGTTTGCCGTCCCTGGCTGCGATTCACGCGACCGCAATGTGGCTCTTCATCGCCGCGCCACCGGCGTGGGTTACCCTAGCGCAGGCTATTTTGGGTACAACGTGAACGAGTTTTACGCAGCCGCGCTCGTAGTTTTAGTCTCAGGTCTTGCGTCGGCGGAGCCGATGACCTTCGCCATCGACCCCGATCACACCTATCCCAGTTTCGAAGCCGACCACATGGGTGGCATGTCCGTCTGGCGGGGAAAATTTCGAACCTCCTCGGGTGTCATTACCCTCGACCGGGCGGCTCATACAGGTCAAGTTATTATCACGATAAATGCGGCAAGCGTCGAATTCGGCCACGAGAAAATGAACGAGCGCGCAAGGAGTGCGGCCATGTTCGATGTAGAGAAGTATCCGATTGCAACTTACCGAGGCCGCTTGGCAAATTTTCGCGGGGATGTGCCCACCTCCGTAGAGGGCGTTTTCACCCTGCATGGCATCAGCAAGCCCCTTGTGCTCACGATTCGAAGCTTCAAGTGCCAGCCGAGCAAGCTGACTCAAAAGTTGACGTGCGGGGCCGACGCCGTTACGCATCTCAATCGTGCCGATTTCGGGATTGACTGGGGAAAGGATCTTGGATTCAACATGGAGGTTGAGCTTGCGATTGAAGTCGAAGCGACCCAATTGGAGCCAACGAGCGAGTCCCATTGAGCCACGTGCGGAGTTCTCGTGATCACACCCACAAATATCCTGAACGCTGAGCGGCGAAAAAGATCAACAAAGATATCAGTGACGCTGTTCGGCATCGGGCTGCTTTCGGGTGTGCTACTTTCATTCAGCCCGATTCGTGTGCAAGCACAGTCGGCGCCATCGGGAACTGTCCCTTTTGTTCTGGATGGCAACCGCGTCTACGCACAGGTGGAATTCATTACGCCGGAAGGCAAACCGCGCAAGACCCTCGTATTCGTCGATCTTGGCAGTCCGTCGATGATACTGTCCCAGGATCTGTATGCAGAGCTCAATATTGGCTCGAACAAGATGCTCGGACTTCGAATGGGAAAGATGACGATTGCCATCGAATCCGCAGACGTCGCGACCGATGCTTGGCTACCCTTCTCGATCGGCCAGGATCGAAAGGTTGAAGCGCTGTTGCCGGCCGGTGTATTGCAGAAGTATCAGGTGAGATTCAACTATTCCGCTAGAACGATGACCTTGGCGCAGCCGGCTACTTTGCGGATGCAGGGGACGGCGGTTCCGTTTCGACTGAATACCAAAACCGGGCTCATTGCGATCGAAGCGAAGATTAACCGCCAAACCTATCCGATCACGATTGACAACGGCTCAGGGTATAGCTGGATTCGAGAGGCCACAGCCCAGCAATGGCTTCCCCAGCATCCGGACTGGCAGCGAGGCATCGGCGCCGTCGGTCCCAGCAACATGCGTATGGCAGACGACGGAATTGAGACTGCGGGCGTACTGGTGCGCATTCCCATGATGAAAATTGGGCCTTTGGGCGTTGAGAGCGTCGGTGCACTGGCCATTTCGCCGGACAATCACGGGCACGATTTCATGGACTGGTACTCGATGAAAAACGCAGTTCCGGTCATCGGTTGGCTCGGTGGCAACGTGCTACGGCACTTTAAAATCACGATCGATTACCCGCACAAAATGTCCTATTGGCAGCGTCAAAGCGCGCTCGATCCTCATGATCTCGACTACATCGGACTGACTTTGATTTTCAAGCACGGCGAGTATTTTGTCGGCGGTATAGCGGCTCGAGACGGCCGGCCTACCGTCGTGGGTGCTCAGATTGGCGACAAAGTAGTGCAGATCGGAACACTGCAAACGCGCGGCGCGAGCCGGGAAGCCATATTCGCCGCAATGCACGGAAAGGGAGGAGAAACCCGCCCACTGATACTGGAGCGTGATGGAGGTAGGGTGCTATTGCAAGCCCGTGTGACCGCATTTTAGCGAACGAATGCGACGCCGTCGTGGCGAAGGGGATCAGCAGATCAAATCGCCAATCAACGAACTCCTTTTTTGGACAGGACAGCGGGTCGCTGTCGGCGTACGTCGGTGACCACTTCATCGACCGCATCGATCACAGCTTGCGGGGCGCTGATCATAGTCCTATGCGACGCGCCTGGGACGGCGCGGTTGACCCCTCGCGACGAGAATCGCGCCACCTCGTCGTGCATGTCCGTCACGATTTTTCCTCGAGCGATAAATTCGGGGTCGGGGCCGTTTGGGGTCGGGGAGTCCGGTGCAGGCGCCGTCAGCACAATCAGGGGAAGGTCGCCGTAAGACCGCTTCGAGGCGGCAACCTCGTCGGACCCTCGCCGATGGCCTCTTCCTCTTCTGACAGTCATTGGAGCGATGACGAGTAGTA
>Ga0193726_1001388_pt1 | contig 19215 bp, 24 predicted proteins | sample H2c1metaG_FD_144928 | JGI IMG/M metagenome (GOLD analysis project Ga0193726, IMG submission 144928) | Soil microbial communities from a riparian zone of the East river system, Colorado, United States - H2c1 | ecosystem: Environmental > Terrestrial > Soil > Riparian zone | place: USA: East River... | reverse complement strand
GTTCGCGACGGCGTTCCGTTGCTGAAGAGGGCGTCGGAGGAGCTTGAGGCCCAACGTCATGAAATGCTCAATATGGATTTTGTCAGCGATCTCGGCGCGGGTCTTGCTGCTTGTGGCCTTCACGCGGAGGCATTGACGCTGGTGGCGGATGCCCTTGACGTCCAAAACCGTGGGGGAAAATTTCTGTTCGCTTCCGCCTTGATGAGAGTGAAAGGCCTTATCTTGGCATCCAGGTCGCACGAGGACTATCCCGAAGCAGAAACAAGCTTTCTGTCGGCGATCGACTGGGCGAAACGCCAGTCCGCGACCCTGTTCGAGTTGAACGCTGCGATGGACCTCGCCGAGTTATTGCTGAAACAGGGACGGATGCCAGAAGCCTACGAATATCTCACTTCGGCCCTTGATCGAATGCCCGCCGGAATATTATCCCCGCCTCACAGGCGCGCCCTGCAAACCCTCAACCGGCTCCAATCGGGCATCAAGGCCGTTGGCTAGCGCGGCGCCTCTGAGGACCGCGCACGGTCTGCGCAGTCGGGTTCAAGTCCTCGCATCCCGATACAAGCCCCAGGACCGCGGTTGGGTGCATGTTGTGGCAGGAATGATCACAGCAGGGTTTGAATGCAATGGGCTAGCTCGTGGCGGATATCGCGGTCGTGGACGAGCCGACATTGCTCAATTTGCTGGAGCGATAGGCAGTGCCCATAGCCCGTTACTTTATCTTCGTCGGAGCCACGCTCGCGGCTTTGCTGCTGATCGCCGACTGGTGTCTGCCAACGCCGCCGGCGATGTTCGCCAAACAGCTGGTCATCGATAGATCGATCATCCGGATCAAGTCTGCGCACAAATGGCCGGAAAAGATCGTCCTGGACACCAGCCGGCCGATCATAACACCTCCGACCCTCGAGGAGCCTCCGACGGCGCAGTCCGTCAGGCTACCGCCTGACGAAGCGGGAGATCGATCGAATCTTGAGGCTATGGCCGAGTTGAATCCAGATCCACCGTTGGCCGCTGTCGATCATCCACCCCTGCGCACCAAGCGCGGTTTGGCAAAGATCGCTCGATCAAAGCCTGTGGCCAGAGGTCCCGTTACAGGTCGGCTGGCAAGAGCGGAGGGGAGCAGGGGCTGTTGTCAGTTTGAGTGGATCGACAATGGTCAAACAAGATCGACTGCCATGTCGCGCAGGCACATTGCGTCGTCATGGTCTGTGGGTTGGCCGGCGCTCACCGGAGGAATTGAGAGATAACAGCTGCTGTCGTTGCGCAAGGAACTGCGCAGTTACCGTCTAAATGGATCAGGAATGAACAAGATCGTCCGAAGCAGGTCCGCTATTCCATGGCGCATCAAGAGGAGCGACGTAGATGGTCAAACTTGCAATCGTTGCAGCGATTCTGCCTGCCGCCGCTTGGTGGTGGACGACCGATTTTTCTCAGGCTGCAATATCTGAACCGGGTGCGTATGCGTGTTATCTTTCCGGCGACCTGCCATCAGCAGGTTGTCTAGCGAGATCGCCCGCTTACCTGGTGTCACGTTCAAATGACGCGCGCGAGATAACCGAAATCTTGCATTGGGACCAGTCCTTGCATGATTGAATACCTAGTCGCCGCGCGCGCTGCGATTATCCTCTGGACCAATCTTGCAGTGATGCCAGCCGGAATCCTCTTTGACGCGATAGAAGCCGAATTGGAGCGCCGCGGCGTCGTGCCGGACGCTTAGCCTCATTTTTGGCAGAGAGAACACTCGTGGAGCACGAGATGACAGAACACATTGTACAGTTGCCGAATCCCGATGGATCATTGCTTCTCCGTGAGTGGGACCACAGAATAAATAACGAACTCAACTCCGCCATTTACGCGGTTTCAGCCAAGGCGGTGGAGTCGGATAGCGTGGCTGTCAAGGCCGCGCTGCTCGACGTCGTAGACCTCCTGCATCAATGTGCCGATGTTCATAGGGCGCTGCGCATGCCGGATCAGGGGCGCCTCGCCGATGCCGCGAGCTACCTCCAGCAGCTTTGCTTTTCCATCGCGAAATACCGGCTGGACCGCCTGGCGATACGTGTCTTGTTTTCCGCGGATAATCTGCGGCTTGAAGGTGGACGCTGTTGGAAGCTAGGGCTGATTGTATCCGAGCTACTGACCAATGTGGCACGACATGCACAATTCGACGCTAGACATCCAGAATTGCGGGTGGAGTTGATACTTGTAGCCAACGTCGTAAAGTGCAGGGTCTCTGACAATGGCTCGGTACCTGAGCCCATCCGGCGCGGTCGAGGGCTGGCGATCATCGGCGAGTTGGCCGGCGGTTTGGGCGGCCGCGTTCATACCTCTTGCGCCGCCGACGGGTGTTCCTTCCTTCTCACCTTCCCATTGACTGAGGCCGAGCAACGCGCCGCCGGCGTGGCTCATGTTTTGTTGAAGCGAAGGAAGAAGGGCCACCCTCAGCGATTGCAGGCGTCGGGAAACGAGAACCTGGGGGCGAGCTAGGCAACGTGGCGTTTTTCGGATCGAATCCGCCTGGTCTGAATTGTCGCCAGGCCATAATTCTCGCTCCAGGCTCCGAGCGGACACGCGGGGATTTGCCTCTCTTGAAAAATTGATAGGGAAACCGCAGCCTCCCTCCGAGCAAATCACGAATGATCAGGATGCTTCATGGGACGAGCCCGGGCAACGGGCCTTGTGCCGGTTGCTGAGCTCTTTGGTCGGCGGCTATATCGAAGCTTTTGACGAGGAACCTTTGCCTGTCGCGGTCGCGGATCGCTTCCATCAACGGCTGCTCGATCTTGCCGCGAGCCTCGATCATCGAGCCACTGCAGAGCACCAGGTGGCTGACCTCAATCGCGTTGCAGCGTGCCGCCTCTGGCATTGATCGTGTGAAGCGTCAACAAGCGGAGCGCCGCGGGCAACCCTGGTGGCGCAATGGATGCGGCATAACACGTCTCCTTTTTGAGTTGAAGCAGCGGGCCGCGCCGCGCCTCAACGAAGTCGCCCACCTTGTTCGATCACGTCGTCGGCGCGGCCGCGGAACCGTCGCGGGGATATCGTGCACCTGTGATTAAACCAACGCTTAGTCGACTTATCCCGATTCACCAGTCCGAACCTACCTTAGTGCGGTCATTCCATACCCTCGTGCAATGGCGTCAGCCACGTACCCGGTGCTACCCATGATGCGGAGTGCAAAGCAACGGAACCGGCCCGAGCCGGCAGTTGCAGGATAAGGTCGGCGGCGTAGCGCCCGCCGGCCTTCTCTTGATCGAGCGGCGCGTCGCCACTCCAGTAACTAATGTCCACCGCCACAGTTGGCTGCAGAGAGTACGCCATGAAAGGCATCGCTGATCTCCTACTCCGGGTTTGGCAAAGGAGCCAGCCCGCGTCCAATACTCCGATTGCGGTTAAGGCCGAAAACCGGGATCGATCCAGCATGGCTGATTTTGTCCGCATCCTGCAGACGTACGATCAAGACCGGTACGGCAGGAGTTAGCGCTTCGACTGCAGTTGTCAGCAAACACACATGGACATACCGGAGGTCAGGCCCGTGCGCCCCAAGAAGCGGTCTGCATTGATCAAACCTTCGCTGCTGCTGGAGGTTATCAGCCACACTGCGATGGGCATTGCGGTTGGTCTCGCCTTTGCGTTTCTCGCAACTCACATCACCGCGTTGGGCTTCGCGACCTTGATCAAGGACAGCCCAACTCCAGATGTCGTTATGATAATGTTCGTAGGCACATGCGCGATAACCTTCGGTATCGGAGCGACCCTGACGGGGTTAGCAATCACGTTGACTGATGATCGAAATACTGCGCGGCGCGAATAGCCCTTGCGGTTAGTGTTACCCGCCGCCCCACTCGGACGCGCTCCTTCCGTTCCACATCAATCCGCCCGCGGGCACGCTGGTTGCACCGTTTGGGTTGCCGTAGTTCGGACGCAAATCCAGCCCTCAACGTCGGTCGCTGAGGGAAAGGCGAATTTTTGTTCGCCCGATCGGGCACAGCCGAGTCTGACCTGTTGCGGAACTGGTCGGGTTTTAAGGGCGGGCGCCATAAACCTTCGTATCGATTCCGTGACCCCTTTATATCCCCGACGCTTACCTACGTTCAATTGAGCCGCCGATCGTGATCGTCTTAAAGTGCACATGTCGGAAAGGGGCAGAGGCTGATGAAGTACGACGCTGAAAAAGGATGATTGACGAACAGCGACGATAAAACAAAAGGAGACAACAATGCCCAATTGCTCCGAAGGTTTTAGATCTGGCAGAGCCGCGCGATGCGCAGTTTGTGAGGGAAAGTTTGGTCTCGTCCGGTACTACTCGCGGCGAAGCCCCCTTTGTTCCAAGAAATGCGTCGATCGCTTCAGAGCTCGCCGGGCAAACGACTGCAGTTGGTTGGGCTGGCTCCAAATCGCCTTGGACCAGGCGCCAGAGAACCGCGCGAGGGCACAATGACGGTCCAGATCTCACAACGAGGCGAGCAATACCTAAAAACAGCAGACACTTTGCTCCGCGCTGCCCAAACCATGACTGACCGGGCGATTGCGGGTCAGCTTAGGGCGCTTGCCGACGACTACCAGCAGCGAGCCGAGAAAGCTTCGCATGTCGATGCGGCCAAAGCACTCGCTCGTTCGGCTGCTGAGGCCGAAGCCGAGTGGGATACATGACCTGATGGGCAACTCCATAGCCCACCCTTCGGAAGATATGCCTGGTGACGTTGGGATGCCGGCGCGCGGCCCAGTCACGAGCCGACTCGTTCTCTAATGAATGCTTGGAGCGAATATGGGCGAAGTTATTCGATTTGTCCCAAAGTCTGAGCGTGAGCGATCCCGCCTAATTCGAGAGGCCCGCGCGATATATGACAGCATCTTCCCGCCGGCTAATGCAGTCGGCGAGCAGCAGAACAAGGCGCCGGTAAGCCATCCGGTCAGCGGCGCCAATGCCCGTAGTAGCGACGGAGTTGTCCTGTCGTGATCAAGATCATCGCGGTTCTCTGCAGTCTCTCCTCTCCGGTAAATTGCCGCGAGCAGATCGTCACCACCTCGGACTTCGCCGACGTATCGATGCAGTCCTGCCTGATGGGCGCGCCGCAGCTCGCCGAGTGGATGAAACAGCATCCGGCCGAGCGCTTAGCGGCATGGCGTTGCGTGATCGGCAAACAGGATGGCAGGGGGGCCTAGGATGGAATGCAGCAAGGTTGAAGCAAGACCGCCGTTTCCCTCTAAATGGATCACGAATGATCAAGATTGATTCGGGCGTGCGCAGTATCTTGCTTTCGATGCCTTTGCTTGGTGCGAAGCTTAGTTGAGAAGTTCTCGGAAGCGCTGCGGCCGGCGATGGCTTGGATTGCTCAGGCTTCTCGTACACACATGGAGCAAGCAATATGATCAGGTGCAAGATTGTCTTGGTGGCAGCAGCTCTTTCTGCTTTGGCTGCACAACCCGCGTTTCCCCAGGCTGCAATTCAGGAGCCGGGGGCATTCGAATTTTATCATCCGAACGAGGACGTTTTGAACGGAGGGGCGCCTGCGGCAGCATTGGCGTCGACTGCTCGGGCGTATGCCGCGATCGACGATGCGAGCATCGACAGGCGCTCAGTCAGGAAAGAAATCTGCCTGCGAGAGCCGCGGGTTGGCGCTTTTGCGACCCAGCCATGGAGCAGCGGAAGCCCCTGCGCGCCTGCCGCCGGGTATTGACGCCCTCCGGCGCCGCCTAAACAGGAGACAAAGGTGCCCGTGACGTTCGAGTTCGAAAGCCGGCAAGGTGACTCTTGCTCGACGTGCAGGGTATCGGCGCGCAGCGGCCGAGCGCCGCCTGCGGCGACAGGGATATGAAAAAGATGGCGGAGGATGAAAGTGTGATGAGCGGACAAGGATCTCAGCAGGTGCGGGCGAACCGGCCGGTTCTGGCAGGCATCGCGATCAGTGCACTGAGCGCATTCTACCTCGGCGGCATTCTCTCATTGGTCCCAGCGCATTCTCAAAGCGATGATGATAGGTTTTTCATGCATCTTCACACCGAAAAAGCGATGGCAAACGTCACCGTCCTGCCCGCACGCGTCGGGCCCGTTGATATCACAATTCAGCTTGAGACAACGGACGAAACGCCATTGGCGGCAAAAGCCTTATCCGTCACGTTGACTAACGCGAAGTCGGAAATCGCACCGCAGACAGCGGAGGCCGAGCGCACTGGCGATGATCAGTGGCTGGTAAAGATGTCCGCACCGTTGGCCGGGCGATGGATGCTCGGTCTCGGAATCACATTCCCAAATTTCGACAGACTCGATGTTGAATCGCCAATTATCATCAAGTGATTCCGGATCAGCGAGCATCATTCGGATGCAGGGAGTTTTGTCGCAAAGTTAAATGCAGGTCCGGTCAGGTGGCAAGAGGAGCTCGTCGATGAGATACGCAAACGCGTTGTCCGGTTTTATTCGCAAGTCGACGGAGTCGGTCTCTGATTTCGCCGGCGTCGTTCGCAACCTGATCATGGACGTGCGCGACAGCTATGGGCCAGATGTGCATTACATGCGTGGCCCCGGCCCGAAATGGCACGCCAAGCATCGGCCCTGGTTAAGGTTCGATTCCGAAGCCGTGCCGCCAAGTGGTCGACACGAACTGTCGCCAGTGTATGTGCGCCCTCGCGACTCGGCCAATCTCGCGCGATAGCCGGCCAAGGTTACGGAAGCATGTTTATGATACGGGTGTGCTTTGCCGTCTCGCTCGCAGCCCGCATTTTAGGCCTTGCCTCCATTTGGGCTCGTTGGGTGGCAACATTGGATGCTGCTCGGCGCCGTCGCCCTTGGCATCGCATTGCCTGGCGTCGTTGCCACGTTCGGCGATCCGGCGCATGCCGGCGTCACCCTCGAAGAACGCAAAATGCCGATGAAGTTCAGCTGGGTCGCCTGCCAGCCGAATTGCAAGGGCGGCGGTTCGGGCTGGGTCAACGCGGTCGGTATCGTGACCGCCGATACCCCGGGGGATTTCGATGAATTCGCGCGCGGGCGACAGCTCGGCGGCGCGACCATCGTGCTGGATTCCAGCGGTGGTTCAGTCAACGACGCGATCGCGCTCGGACGGCGCTGGCGCAATCTCGGGGCGCTGACCACCGTCGGCACCAGCGTCCAGACCGATACCGCTCCGAGAGCTCCTGCCGGCATTGCGCCGATGGCCTATTGCGAATCGATTTGCGTGTTCCTGCTGCTGTCGGGCAAGACGCGTTACGTGCCCGAGACTGCCCATGTTCGGGTGCATCAGATCTGGATCGGCGACCGCGCCCGTGACGCCAAGGCCAGGTCCTACAGCGCAGATGATCTGATGATTGTGGAACGCGATATCGGGCGTCTCGCCAAATACACCTTCGACATGGGCGGCGCGGGCGATCTATTGTCGCTGTCGCTGAATGTGCCGCCGTGGGAAGATATGCATGAACTGTCTCGGGAAGAATTGCGACTGACCAATCTCGTCACCACCGATATGGTTGCTGAGCCGGGTAACCCGAACACGGCGGCGGTCGAGCTGACGCCCAAACCGGTGCAGGATCGCTTCGTAAGCAGTGCGGTTGCGACCGAGGCAAATCCAGGGCCGACAAAATCACCCAAGACTGCTGAAGCTATGAGGCCGGCGGGTGACGCGACGACGACGGCAAGTCCGCCCTGGGCAAGAGTAGCGGACGGACCTCTATGAGGAACTCTAAGGGCGTACCAGAAAAGTCAATACGGCATATTCACCGCGACTTCTGAAATGGTCAAAACCGACTCTAAGGGAACGGTTGTGGCGCGCAAAGTGACCGTACAGCGGCAGGAATTCCTAAAGTAGGGTCATAAATTATATAGATATTTCAATGGTATAAGAGTTCGCAGTTTTATTCTGAATGGCGCGCCAGCAAACTCAGGCACTTAGGTAGCCATCAGCCGCGTTCGTTGAATAATGGTTGAATAAGACGCTGGTGAACAGCGGCGAACGCTTGGGGAATTTGCTGCCGACATTAGCAGACTAGCCTCGGCGAGATGCCTCACTGTGGCTGGCGCATTCGCGAAAAATTTCCTCGTCGCCCTTTGTGTCCGGAAATATTCAAACAGCCGCTGACGTGCGCTGTCGTACGCGAGCGCCCTAGGATGTTCGCATTGACGTTGCTCGTGGCACAAACAACTCTTGTCCTGTCGAGCTTTGTGCGAATAGGAGGGCCACGTGAGATACAATCGACGAGAGAAAACCGGCGGACAACAGGAGGGCTCCAAGGCTTAGGCCAACAGCCATCAGGAACATTTGAGCGGGCCGGCTGTGGTGGTCGAATCCTTCCACGTCGGTAAGCCAGGCTGCAACCCACAATGACTGTAGCGCCCAGGACGATACGATGCAGATGAAGCCTGGCTGGATCGAGTTTTGTTGGCGTCGATTTCGTGAGCCGTTGCTGTCACCGAGCTCTCTATATCAGCCGGGCTGACCGTGCCGCCGGCATCGTTGACGATTTGGCATGTCAGGCGGCATATAGCCTGAGCAGGGATTTCGGCTCAAGAAACGCCTCGAGCCCGAAGTCGCCGTATTCGCGACCGATGCCGGATTGCTTGAAACCGCCAAAGGGTGCCATCGGCTCGTGGGCCAGCGTGTTGATCAGCACGCGACCGGCAACAATCCGGTCGGCTACTCGTCGCGCACGAGCCATGTCGCCGGACAGGACATACGCTTGCAGGCCATAGACTGTGTCGTTGGCGAGAAAAACGTTGAGGGGGATTATTCGGATGACTCCAAGGCCAAAAGATTTCCCAAATGGGAAGCTCCGAGCCGAAGCGTATCTGCTCCAATCGCGTCCGGTGTTTCTCTGAAAGGCTTAGTGGAGGAATGGTGGAAGGAAGCCAAAGCGGCGGGCCGCAAGCCCAGCACTTACGAAAGTTATCGCAACACCGTGGCGAAGCTCGTTGTGGTCTTGAAACACGATAACGCCAGCAGCGTCACTCCAGAGGACATCGTCCGTTTTAAGGATGTCCGCATCGAGAGCGGTGTGAGCCCGAAGACCGTCAAGGATAGCGATCTCGCAGGCCTAAAGACGATTTTTGGATGGGCCGTAATGAACAGACGAATGTCTATCAATCCGGCTGAAGGCCTTACCATCAAGACTTCCAAGCCGCGTAAACTTCGCGCCAAAGGCTTCTCCGACAAGGAAGCCATCCTGATATTGAAGCATGCCAAGACCTGTAAGGCTGGCGGCGAAGCGCCCAAGCTTGCGGCGGCAAAACGGTGGGTGCCGTGGTTGTGCGCCTTCACGGGAGCGCGTGTTGGCGAGATGCTCCAGTTACGAAAACAGGATGTCCGACGCGAAGGAAAGCATTGGATTGTTCACGTGACGCCTGAAGCAGGGCCAGTGAAGACCGATGAGGCGAGGGACGTTGTGCTCCATCCGCAGATTATTGAGTCGGGCTTTCTGGACTACGTGAAGGCATCCAACGCAGGCCACCTTTTCATCTCACCAAGCGTTGATGAGCTGGGGTTCGCAAGGCGGTGAAGACTGCACGGAATAAGGTCAACATGTTCGTCCGAGAGGTTGTGCCGGACCCACACGTCGATCCTAGCCATGGCTGGCGGCACCGCTTTAAGACAGTGGGCATTGATGAACAGATTGAGATGCGCGTGTTGGATGCGATCCAAGGTCACGCTCCGAGAAATATTTCGGAGGGATACGGTGAGGTCACCATCAAAGCAAAAGCAAATGCAATCGCCAAGTTTCCGGATATCAAAGTTTAGGGTCCTAGTTCCCTGGCGCCATCCAAAAAATCTTGTAGAATACGTTTGTATCCAACACCTAAAGCTACCGCGTCACACCTCGACTCTACACTTTTGAGACATGACGACGGCCTCTAAAAATGTCCGCTAGTTGGGGTAGACCGGAAGTGGTCGATGTACCGTCGAAACGACGCGATTGACAATCCGCTGACGCGGACCGCGTGGAACGACGCGCGCAAGGTCGCATTGCTGGCCGGCATCGCACAGAGCACCTACCTTCCAAGGATCACGGCGGCCGCCGCCGGCGCCTATCTGACCAGCGAGGGCAACAATTCGGCGACGGTGACGGCCGGCCCGGTCGGGGTTGGCGCCAACACGAGTAGCAGCAGTTCGGCGCGAGGGACCATCTCGGCGGTTTCGTTGCAATGGCTGTTGTTCGATTTCGGCGCGCGCGAGTCGATCATCGAGGCGGCCAAGCAAGCCTCGGTGATCTCAAACATCGCGTTCACCGCAACCCATCAGCAGGTGATCTACGACGTGAGCGTCGCATTCTATCTCAATGCCGCGGCGCGCGCGCGGGCTGCTACCGCCGCCCAGTCGCTGAAGAATGCGCAAGCCGTAGAGGCGGCCGCGAACGACCGCTACAAGAATTCGATCGGCACCGTGATCGAGGTCTCGCAGGCCCGTCAGGCCACCGCACAGGCCAAGCTGGCAGTGGTGCAGGCGACCGGCGGTGCACAAAATGCCTATCTCAATCTGATTTCCGCAATGGGTATTTCGCCGCTCACCAAGCTCAGGATCGCCGACGTGTCGCGTCGCAGCCTGACCCCGCGCATGACCACATCGGTAGAGCGCATCATATCGGCGGCGCTGGCGCGCCGGCCGGATGTCCTCACCGCCTACGCGGCGCAAAAGGCGAGCCTGGCGAATTTCCACGCCGCCGCGGCAGAATTCCTGCCGAAGGTTTTTCTCACCGGAACCAGCGCCTGGAACTCGGGCAATCTGAATGTTACGGCGCTTCCATCCATCGGGTCGGAGGCGCCGACGGTGAACCTCTCCGGCAATCGCTCGAGCAGCAGCGTGTTCCTGGGAGTCAGTGTCCCGCTCTATGATGCCGGCGTCCGCGCCGCCAGGGTGATGCAAGCCCAGGCCGACATTGACAACGCCAATGTGATGCTGGTTCGTCGGCAGAATGAGGCCGTGCGCCAGATCGTGCTCGCCGATAATGCGCTCCGCATCCGCCTATAGCGCTTCGGGAGAGCTTTCAAAGGCGGCCCAGACCACCTTCGATGCGGCGCTTGCGGCCTATCGCAATGGCGTCGGATCAATCACGGACCTCAACATCGCGAGTACGCAATTGTTGCAGGCCAAAAATGCGTCCACCGATGCCTACAGCACCGCGCTGTCGGCCGCTGCCTCGCTGGCGCTGTCGACGGGTGTACTTGGCGTGAACCCGCCTTAGGACGGCTCCTACAAACAGAAGCAACCGATTTTCTTCCGTTTGGACAATTCCTGGCGGATTCCTTCAAGAGCCATTCGAGATCACACCGTATGGAATCTCCAAATTCATTGGAGGTTTCCAGCCATGAGAATGATGGGATCGAAAATAGCGGTAGCCGCGTTCGCCGGATGGATGATCATGGTGCTTCCGGTGCACGCCCAGCAGGCGCCGTTCGCCGGCCTCCCGGGTTCATGGAGCGGCTCCGGCAGTATCGCGCTGTCCGACGGATCACGTGAGCGGCTGAGATGCCGGGCGACCTATCAGGTCGATGGTTCCGGAATGAGGCTTCAGCAGTCACTGCGATGCGCGAGCGACAGCTACAGGTTTGAGCTGAACAGCGATGTCGTCAGCGACGGCGCGGGGCTCTCGGGCACCTGGAGCGAGTCGAGCCGGGGAATCAGTGGGACTCTTCAGGGCCGTTCCAATAGCGGCCATATCAGCGCCGCCGCGGATGGTGCCGGATTCTCGGCAAACCTGAACCTCACCACACGAGGTAACCGGCAAAGCGTTTCGATTGTATCGCAGGGCGATATCCGGGACGTCTCGATCACAATGATCCGAGGCTGATTCTTCATTTGATGCCCGTTCTGGGCACGGCTCAGCGGTCGCGCCGTCAAGAAGGATCCGTGCAATGGCCAGTGAAGCCATCCGCGATCGTATCGCCGGCAAGCCGATCAGCACGGATCCAAGTCAGGCCGAAGGTCGCAGGATTCGGTTCCCGGGGACATGAAGCTACAAACGGTGACGTTTCGCTACAAGCGCGGGTTCCGGCACGAGTGTATCGCATGTCAGCGCCGCTACGAAGGTCCGTGATCGATTTTGGTTGAAACGATATGGTCCCTCACGCCGCCGCGTGTAAAGCGCATCAGCGGTTCTAAGAATTTTCGTTCGTCACGCCAAAAAAACTTTTTCAACATGGGGTAATTCCGGGATCGAGCCAGACAAAGGCAAGGGAATCAGCTCTCCAGGAGCGTATGAGGCCAGCCTCATGTGGCGTCGCAACGATGGAGAGCGGCAATGCAATGCTATGTCGGACTGGACGTGTCGTTGAAGCAGACATCGATCTGCGTGTGGACCAGACGGGGGCGGTCGTGCGAGAGGGCGTGGTCGATTCAGATCCTGAGGCGATCGCAGTTTACGTGAGGTCAAAGGCACCCGATGCAGTACGCATCGGCCTCGAGACCGGACCGACGTCAACCTGGCTATGGACCCAGCTTAAGCAGCTTGGCCTCCCAGTGATCTGTATCGACGCGCGCATGAGCCACGATGGAGTCCATGAAAAGATTGGAGGCAAAACTCCATTTTCGTCCGTAGCTCAAACGGTGGGTTTTGGTCCAGGAAGGTCGGAAATGCTTGATCTTTCAATGGGGATTGACTGACTCCCTCTCCGCCAGCTAGCGATCCCAACCCATCCCAGCATGCACCAAAGCGCTTGCAACACAACGGTTTACGGGTCAGAATCGTTCCCATCCATTCCTGATGATGCCGTCCATACCCGATAAAATCCGGGTACGAAACCGGGTAGCGAACCGGCGAAGCCGGGTATTGTGGGGCGCCGATGCTGACCGATGTCCAGATCCGCAAAGCCAAGGCCGCAGATAAACCGTACAAGCTCACTGACGGCCGCGGACTGCACGTCTACGTCACGTCCGCCGGCGGTAACTCGGAAGACATTTGCTCGCACTGAGTTCTTCTCAGTTTGACCCACAGCAGAACTCGCGGTCGGGTTGCCTGTTCTTTAGGACGGCTCACGAGTGCAGCATCACGACGCAGCGTTTGCGATCGCCGGCAGGGCGAATTGAAAGCTGGCGCCGCGGGGCAGGTTAGGGCTCGCCCACAATCGGCCGCCGTGCGCTTCGATGATCGAACGGCAGATCGACAGGCCCATCCCCAAACCGCCAGGCTTCGTCGTGTAGAAGGCCTCGAAAACGTGATCGAGAGTCTCCGGCGCGAAGCCTGGACCCGAATCTCGCACCTCGACTGACACGCCATCCGGCTCGTTACGAGTGCTGATGAGCAATTCCCGCTCCTCTTCGCCGACGTCGCGCATCGCTTCGATGGCATTGATGATCAAGTTAAGTACTACCTGTTGCAGCTGGACCCGATCTCCCTGGACACGCAGCAAGCCCTCCGCTAACTGCGTCCGCACCGACACGCTATTGTTTGCGGCCTCCGCACGGGTGAGAGCAATAACCTCGAGGATGGCATCGTTGATCGCTACGGCGTCCTTTCGTGCGGGCGCCTTCTTAATGAGCGCGCGGATTCGCGCGACGACCTCGCCTGCGCGACTCCCCTCCTTGACAATATGAGAGAGCGCGTCATCCAGCTCGCGAAAATTCGGTGGCTCCGCGCTTAGCCAGCGCCGAGCGGCTAACGCGTATGTGACTGCCGCTGTGATCGGCTGTTTCACTTCATGGGTGATCGAGGCCGAGAGCTGACCCATGGTGGCGATGCGGTTGGCGTGCGCCAGCTGCATCTGCATGTCCCGCAGCGCCTCTTCTGCCCGCTTGCGCTCGGTGATGTGCCGCGCGACGCCTCGGTAGCCGATGAAGCGCCTCGCCTTATCAAACACCGGCAGGCCCGAAACAGATATGTAGCGCTTGCCGCCGTCGACGGCGGGTCGCGCGAGCTCAAAGTCACGGAAAGGCATGTGGGCCTCGAGGGTCTCCCGGTGCTTGCGCCAGGCCTCCGCGTCAGGCTCCAAGTAGGGCACTTCCCACCTTGTCTTGCCGATTTCAGAGTCCGGCGCCGGCGGGTCTGCAAGGCCTTCGGCGAACTCCTGACGGATGAAGCGATGGTGCGCATCGGATTCCCAGTACACGTCGAAGGAGAATTGTACCAGCGTGCGAAAGCGCTCCTCGCTCTCGCGCAGACCTTGTTCAGCCTGCTTGCGGTCCGTAAGATCGAGGACGAAAGAGACTCCATTATCCTTACTTTCCTCGAAACTCGCTACACCAACCAGCACGGGCACACGGCTGCCATCTTTCCGGAGGTACTCCTTCTCGAACGGCTGCACGCTCCCCATCATCTTTTGCTCCGGGATCCACCATCGCTCGTGGCGGTCGAGCCATTCCGACGGTGTGAAGTCGGTCCAGCGCAGGCGGCCTGAAACGAGATCCGCCCGGTCGTATCCCACGATGCGGAGAAACGCGTCATTGGCCTCCAGAATCCGGCCTCCACGCTCCCAGATGATGATCCCGATGATGTTGGCGTCAACCAGGCGGCGGATCCTGGCCTCCCGGTCCTGGAGGTCGCTGTACAGACGTGCGTTCTCCAGCGCGATTGCCGCCTGCGAGGCGAGCAGCTTCAGTACCGCGATCCGGGCTGGCGCGAAGACCCTGGGGCCCAGGTTGTTCTCAAGGTAGAGCACGCCGATGAGATTGCTCTGATTGATTAAAGGAAGGCAGAGAATGGACCGGCCTTGGCGCTGCCGAATGTAGGGATCGGCGGCAAAGGCGGGTTCAACCGCGGCATCGTCGAGTATCACGGCCTCCCGCGTGCGAAGGACGGTCCGGACGAGCGCCTCCGGCAGCGCCGTTGGGGTCACGGGCTGGTCAGGCAGGCGCACGATGATTGTATCGCCACTCGTTATGGCTTCCGCTGCGATCCGCTGCTCGTCTTCCTGTAAAATAATCAGCAGACCTCGCTCGGCACCCGCCTGCTCAATCGCCGTGCGCATGAGCGTGTCGAGCAGTTTTTCGAGAACGATCTCGCTCGAGACGGCTTGCGAGACCTTGATCACGGTTGCGAGGTCAAGGTGTTCAACCGGCGCCCTGATTGTGCTTGTCGGGCCAGGCGCTCGTTCTTCCTCCCTTAGCTTCGGATATGCCTCATCGAGCTGCCGCACCTTTCTGTCGGCCCCCCAGCGAAGATAGCCATAGCGGGCTCTCCGCAGATACAGTTGGGCGAAGGCTTCGAAGCCGCGACCCGCGTAGAAGCGTGCGGCCAGTTCGTAGGCAAGCGCCTCATTATGGACAAAGCCGTTGGTGTGGGCCGAGCCGATGGCCTCTTCATAGAGTCGCTCCGCGTCGACCGCGTGGCCTCGAATCCGAGCGATCTCGGCGGCTACCAAAGTGGCACGATTTTCAAAGTTTTCGGGGCAGTTCTCTGCCCAGTGCTGGAGTTGGCGGTGGTGGGCGGCCAAGGCCTTCAGGTGCTTGGTACGTTCCGCGGCGGATGCCGTAGTGCAGAGCGCAGCCCGCGTCAGGGCGGCGTAGAGATGGTACTCTGCCAGCTCGAAGAATGACTGCAACCTCCAGAGAAGCCGTCCGGCATTCGCGGCCGCCGCAATGGCGCTAGCGTAGGCACCCGCGAAGAACCGCTCCTGCAGCTTGCGGATCCAGTAAAAGCAAGCGGCACTCGCCAGGTGCGGATCCCCCTCCAAATGCTCCTCGAACCGGCCTTCGTCGAAGTGGGTATCGTTGAAGGAGGGAAACGCCGGGGTCAGGCCGCGGAGCATCCGGATGAGCCTCAGCTGGGTGGTGATGCGGTCCATGACCATACCGAATCGCGCCTGGCGGGCGAAGTCGAGCCCGGCTTCGGCCTCACGCTGAACCTCATCGAGTGGAGCGCCGGTGGCAAGGAGGCTTGTGATCAGGTGGTGGCAGCCATATGCTGCAAAGGTGAGATCGCCGAGTTTGTTGGCCGCATCGGAGGCGCGTCGCAAGAGGCTGCGTCCGGTGCGGACGTGCTGTGTCCAGGGAATAATGCGGCCCCCGAAGACCAAGTACACTCGGGCCTCGAAGCGATGCAGCCCGCGTTGGTCAACCAAGTCTAGGCCGAGCTTACCGAAGCGAAACGCATCCCGGTAGTCGCCGAACTGAGGACCGAGGATCATGCCGAGCGAGACGTAAGCGATACACGATCCGTCGCTGTTACCATGCTCCAGGCTGAGGTTCACCATTCGACAGATGACGAGAGAGGCTAGATTCTGGTCGGAAATTGAGGCGGGTACCATGATTGCGGTGAGGACGTCCATGGTCGCACAACACTCGAGGTGAGTCATTGGGGACAAATCGATGAGATCCTCGATCGGGCGTTCCCCGAGCTGTCGCCACATCCGCCCGTATTCCTGCTGGACCTCCTCTTGCGTCGGGTGTGGCGACCATGTGATACCGACGCGGCGCAGGTAGTCGAGACCCACCTCGACACCGCGGTCGCTCCGGTCGAGGGTCGTGAAGAGCTCCACCTGCAGCCGGGTGACGGCGGCCAGATCCGGGAGGCAGGCGGCGCGGCGGGTGAGATCGGCAAGGTGCGCCTCCGCTTCCGTGAGCGCGCCGGTGAGGAACTCGCATTCGCCTCGGTGCAGCTCCAGCGCAAAGGTAAGCTCGTGCCGGCGCTCCCACGAGTCTTCCGGCAACATGGCCGCACCGGCGGTGAGATAGGAGAGCGCCGAGGTATACGCGGTAGCGGCCGTGGCGCGCTTGCCCGCGATCAGGTTGAGTTCGGCCAGTTGCTCGCGCTTATCCGGTGCGGTGATCAACGCGGCCCCGCGGTTGAGGTGATTGACGATATCGAAGACCGCTTCCTCCCGCTGCTGCAGCGGTGTGTTCGCCGCCAGCAGCTGGCCGATCCGCAGATGGGCCCCCGTGCGTCGTTCCTCCGGAATCAGCGAATAGGCGGCCTCCTGCACCCGGTCGTGCATGAACCTGTAGGAGCCTTCCAGGGGCTCGATCAACTCTTGGCGGATGCCCTCCCACAACGCAGACTCGACCTGCTCCGCCGAGACCTCCAGCACGATCGACAGCATGGCAATCTTGGCGGCGTTGCCGAGACAGGCCATAAGCTGCAGCGCTGTCTGCGTTTCGGCCGGCAGGCGGCTCAGCTTCCCGACCATGAGGTCCACCACATTATCGGTGTATCTCTTGGCGTGGATGCGATGGGGATCCCAGGACCAGCATGTCGCGCCATGATCGAAGGTGAGCAAGCCCTCTTCGGCAAGCGCGTAAAGAAACTGAATCGCGAAGAACGGATTGCCACCGGTCTTCTCGTGCACCAGCTGCGCCAGCGGCGTGGCGCGCGCCGGCTCGCAGCGCAGCGCATCCGCTATCAAATGCCCGAGGTGATCGGCGCCTCAGCGGATGGGTGGCCTCAACCTCGTTGTCCCGATAGGCGCCGATCAGCAGCAGGTTCGTCAGATCCGGCTGGGTCAACAAATCCTCCAGCAGGTCAAGCGTCGCCGCGTCCAGCCATTGCAAATCGTCGAGGAAGAGCGCCAGCGGGTGCTCCGGCCGGGCGAACACGGCGAGAAAGCGCCGAAAAACCCGCTGAAAGCGGCGTTGCGCGTCATGGGGAGGCAGCTCAGGGACCGGCGGCTGATCACCGACGATAAGCTTCAACTCCGGAACCAGATCTATGATAAGCCGCCCGTTCGGGCCTAATGCTTCGCGAAAAGCCTCTCGCCATCCAGCCAACTCCGGATCGCTCTTGCCAAGCAGTGGTCGGATCAAGCTCTGGAAGGCTTGCGCCAGGGTCGAATAGGGGATGTCACGCTTGTACTGGTCGAACTTGCCGGACGCGAACAGCCCACGCGGCGGCACCATCACCTTGTGCAGCTCGTTCACCACGGAGGACTTGCCAATGCCCGAATATCCGGACACCAGTACGAGTTCCGGCGTGCCGTTCGCCACGACCCGGTCGAAGGAAGCGAGCAGGGTGTCGATCTCGCGCTTCCGGCCGTAGAGCTTCTCCGGGATCAGCAGCCGATCCGATACGTCGCAACCGCCGAGCGAGAAGGGCTCGATCCGGCCATGCGACTCCCACTCCGCCAAGCAGCGCCGAAGATCGGCCTCGACACCGGCGGCAGTCTGGTAGCGCTCCTCGCCGGTCTTGGCGAGAAGCTTCATCACGATTGCCGAGAGCGGCTCGGGGACGACCGCGACCCGCTCATCCAGCGGCATCGGTTGCCGCGCGATATGGCAGTGCACCCACTCAATCGGATCGGCAGCCGTGAAGGGGAGCTGCCCCGTAAGCATCTCGTAGAAGGTGACGCCCAGTGCATAGAGATCGCTGCGGGAGTCCACTGAGCGGTTCATCCTGCCGGTCTGTTCCGGCGCCATGTAGGCGAGCGTACCCGCGATCACCTCTGGCGGGGCGGGGGCTTGGCGCTCGCGCGGCAGTCGCGAAGCGATGCCGAACCCCGTCAGCCACACGCCGCTGCTTGCCGATTCCACCAGGATATTTGCCGGCTTGATGTCCTTATGGATGAGGCCACGCTCATGCACATGGCGGAGCGCGCCCGCGAGCGGGAGCGCGATGCGCAGGAAATGCGATACGTTCAGTGGGCGGCCAAGCAGTCGATCGAGCGGCGTACCGCCGGGATCCTCAAGCACCAGCGTCATACGGCCGTTATCGTGCGTAAGCGCGACGGGTCGCGCCGCCCAGTCGGCGTCAAGTTCGGACTTGAGCGCATATTCGTGTTCAAGTCGCTCGACGCAACCGGGCGAGCTTTCTTCTGCGGCAACAAGCAGGATCGGCGTCAAGCCGTTGCCAGAGCCCCGGTAGAGAGCGATGTCGCCCTCCCGCAGCGACGAGAATACGTAGCCCGAGAGCTCGTTCACGAGGGCCTCCTGGCAGGAGGACTACTTTAAGGCATTCATTAGGTTACGTTTGCTTTTGCCCGTCAACCCAAAACAGGCACCCAAAAATGCGATCGGTGCCATATTGTGGCTAGACGAGAACCTCGCGGGCCTCTTGCTTATAGAGCCAAGATGCTTGGGCAAGGAAGAATGTACCGACGAAGTGATCGAGAAATCAACTGACTTCCGGTGAGGACCCAACGCGGAAGTGGTCGGCTTTAAGGGCGAGCGCCATAAACCTTCGTATCGTTCCGTGACCCCCTTTAGATACCCGACGTTTCCCTAGGTTCAATTGAGCCGCTGATCGCGATCGTCTTAGCTAAGGTATGCGGTAGCGACCCTCCCCCACCCGCTATCGCAGCCCTCCTTGGGCGTTTCCTCCCTAGACTTGGGCCGCTTATGGCAACGCAAGCGGCCTTTCTTTTTTTGTTTTCAAGCA
>Ga0193726_1001387_pt1 | contig 19248 bp, 11 predicted proteins | sample H2c1metaG_FD_144928 | JGI IMG/M metagenome (GOLD analysis project Ga0193726, IMG submission 144928) | Soil microbial communities from a riparian zone of the East river system, Colorado, United States - H2c1 | ecosystem: Environmental > Terrestrial > Soil > Riparian zone | place: USA: East River... | reverse complement strand
CATCGAGGGCATGCCGCGCGGGATCGCCCTGCTCGACACGCCGGACATCGACTCGGTCGTCCAGGCCCACCGGGACTTCGCGCACCAGTTCCTCGACGCCTCGGACCTGTGGCTGTTCATGACGTCGGCCCGCCGCTACGCCGACGCCGCCGTCTGGGAACTGCTCCAGGACGCCCGCGACCGCGCCGCCGCGCTGGCCGTCGTCCTGTCGCGGGTCCCGCCGTCCGCGGCACGCCAGCTCAGCGCCCACTTCGACGCCATGCTCGAGGCCAACGGACTGCGCGACTTCCAGCGCTTTCTCATCACCGAGACCATCGTCACCGATGCCATGCTGCCGGCCGAGACCGCCCGCCCGGTGCGCGAGTGGCTGGAGGAGACGGCCGCCGCCGACGACCGCCGCGTCGCGGTGCTGACCCAGACCATGTCGGGCATGCTCGATACCTTCCGGACCCGGATCCCGGCGCTGGCCGCCCACGCGGAGACCCAGTTCGCCCTGCGCGGCGAGCTCCGGGCGGCCGCCCGCGGCGCCTACGACGACCAGCTCGCCGCGCTCGACCGGGCCACCAGCGACGGGTCGCTGCTGCAGGGCGAGGTGCTGACCCGGTGGCAGGACTTCGCCGGAACCGGCGACCTGATGCGGACGCTGCAGGTGCGCCGCGGCCGGGCGCCGGGCGGCAAGGCCAAGCGCAAGCGCCTCCCGGCCCGCGCGAGCGCGCTGCGAGTCGCGCTCCGGGGCAGCCTGGAGTCGCTCATCGAGGCCACCGCGGACCGGGCCGCGGAGGACGCGGTCGCGCGCTGGCAGAGCCGCCCCGCGGGCGCGGCGCTGCTCAGCGAGCTCGCCGGGGCCGGGGCCGGCCGGTCAGCCGCGTCGGACTACCTGGCGGTGGCCCTGGCCGACCTGGGCATGGCCGAGGACGCCGCCAACGAGGCCCGGCCCCCGGTGGACGCCGCGGCCCTGGCCCGCTCGACCGCCGACCTCCCGGCCGCCGCCAAGCGGGCCATCCGGTCCTGGCAGGAGCGAGTGCAGCAGCTCGTGCAGGCCGAGAACATCACGAAACGTTCGGTTTCCCGCGTGGTCTCCTTCGATCACGAGTCACTCGCCCTGGTCCTCATGATCGGCGTGCTCGGCTCCGGCGGTCCCGCCAGCACGGCCGGTCCCGACGGGCTGGGCGGCCCGGCCGGTCCGGGTGAGCTGGCTGAGGGCGGGACCGGCCCGGAGCGGCTGCTGGGCTCCTTGTTCGGCGCGGGCCAGCTCCGCGACCTCACCGCCAAGGCCCGCCTCGACCTGCACGAGCGGGTGGCGGCCCTGTTCGCTCCCGAGGTGGTGCGCTTCGACACGGTCATCGACGCCGCCGGCTCCCCGCAGGAGACGGTCGCGGCCCAGCTGGTCGAGGCCAGCGTCGCGCTGGAGGGCGCCCGGTGAGTGACCCCAGGGACGCCGCGCCCGGTCACCGGGCGGCCGGCCGGGTCAGCCGCCTCGTGCGCAAGGGACCCGGCCGCGGGCCGTCCCCGTCCCCCGACGAGGAGCCGTTCGGCCCGGTCACCGCCGAGCTCGAAGCCGTAGGTGCGCACTTCACGGGCGACCCGGTCGTCGCGGCCGTCGGCGGTCCGGCCGCCGGGGCCGCTGGCGGCCCGGGAGCGCGGCCCGTGAGCTGGCCGCCCGGCGGCCCGCCTGCTGAGCTGGGCGGGCCGCTCGCGCAGCCGGACGGGCCGGCGGCCGGCTTTTTGCCCGCGCCGCCGCTGCGGGTCGGCAGCGAGCTGTCCAACCGGCTCAGCGCGCTGGCCCGCCTGATTCAGATCGGCTCCGCCCGCAGCGGCGGCGACGGCATCAGCCCGACGCTGATCGACGACGCCGGCGACCTGCTGACCCGGGCCGGGGAGCGGCTCCGGCTGTCGTCGTCGCACACCGTCGTGGCGCTGGCGGGCGGCACCGGCAGCGGCAAGTCCTCGCTGTTCAACAAGATCGCCGGCGCCGACTTCTCCACCGTCGGCGTCACCCGGCCGGTGACCCGCGATGTGCACGCCTGCGTCTGGGGCGTGTCCGGCTCCGGCCCGCTGCTGGAGTGGCTGGGCGTCCCGCGCCGCTACCGCTACGCCCGGGCCAGCGCGCTGGACGGCGGCGAGCAGTCGATGGCGGGCCTGGTCCTGCTCGACCTGCCCGACCACGACTCGGTCATGGCCCACGCCACCGACCAGGTGGACCAGCTCGTCGAGCAGGCGGACCTGATGATCTGGGTGCTCGACCCGCAGAAGTACGCCGATGCCGCGGTGCACCGCCGGTTCCTGGTGCCGCTGGCCGGCCATTCGGAAGTCATCGCCGTGGTGCTGAACCAGGCCGACATCCTCGGGCCCGAGCAGGTCGAGGACTGCGTCAACGACCTGCGCCGGCTGCTCGACGCGGAGGACCTGCACGACGTGCAGATCGTGGTCACCTCCGCCGTCACCGGGTCCGGCGTCGACGGGCTGCTCTCGCTGCTGGCCAAGACCGTTTCCGCGCGGCGGGCGGCCACGGCCCGCATCGCGGCTGACGTCGACGCCGTGGTCGCCCGCTTCCAGCCCTACGCCGGCCCGGACCCCGGCCCGTTCACCGCGGCGGCGGCCGAGGCCAGCCGCGGCCGGGCCGGCCGCCCGGCCTCCGACAGCACGGCCGTGGCCCGGATCCTGGGTGCCTCGCCGGCCCGGCTCGCCGCCGCATTCGCCCGCGCCGCGGGCGTCTCGGCCATCGGCGACGCGCTGCAGAGTGCCCGCGAGCTGCGGGCCGTCGACTACGTCGGCTGGCCGGTCACCTGGCTGGTCGAGCGGGTCGTCCGGCGCGACCCGGGCCGCAAGATCCGGCTGGGCAAGCTCTGGGCCGAATTGCGCGGGGTGACCGCGGGCCCGTCCGGGGCGCAGCAGTCCGAGATCGACAACGCCCTGACCGAGCTCGCCGACGAGGTCAGCCCGGCCCTGCCCAAGCCCTGGTCGAGCACGATCCGGGTGGCGATCCGGTCCCGGGCCGCCGACATTCCTGCCGCCCTCGGCGAGCGGATCGGCGCGGCGCTGCCCGCCGAGAACAACATTGCCCCCTGGTGGCGGGCCGTCGGGGTCTGGCAGGGGCTCCTGCTGGGCGGCTCGGTCATCGGGCTGGCCTGGATCGTCGCCATCCTGATCTTCGGCGTCTTCCACGCCGCCACCGTGCCGCACCTGTTCCGCGCCGTCGGGCTGCTGCCCGTCCTGGTGCTCCTGCTCGCCGCTGCCATGGTCTTGGGCTGGCTGACCGCCAACAGCTGCCTCAAGGCCGTCCGGACCGCCGCCGTCCTGGAGAACGAGCAGGTCGCCGAGGACATGCAGAACCGCCTGGCCGGCGTCGCCCACGAGCTGGTCGTCGTCCCCGCCCAGCAGGAGCTAGCCGAGCTCGAGCGCTTCCGCGCCGAACTCCGCGCCGCCTCCGGCCACCCCAGCTAGCCCCGCCCGCCGCCGGGGCCCGCCCCGGCGTCTTCTGGCCGGCGGCGCGTGCCTAGCCCGTCCGTCGCCACACCCACCTCACAGGCCACTCCGGCACGGGCGCCCGGGAGCGTCGCCATGATCGCGACCGATTGCCCGGCAAAAACCGGGGGTAAACGGTCGCGATCATGAGGACCAGGGCAGCACCGGGCCGCCGGGAAGGGCGAGTGGCGGGAGCTCCGAGTTCTTTGTAATGTTGTAATTCCCTTGGAGGAGCTTACATGTCATCAGAATCGGCGCTCGACGCCTACTCGCAGATCGTTACCGGGGTAGCCGCCGGGCTGACGCCCCGGGTGGCCAGCTTGCGCGTGCCCCAGGAGGGCAGCCGGGGCGCGCAGAGCCAGGGCTCGGCGGTCGTGTTCACCCCGGACGGGTTCCTGCTCACGAACGCGCATGTGGTCGGAAGCTCGTCGCGGGGGACCGCGCTGTTCTCGGACGGCACCACGGTGCCGTTCACGGTAGTCGGCGCCGATCCCCTGTCGGACCTGGCCGTGCTGCGCGCGCATGGTGGGACGCCCGAGCCGGCTGAGCTGGGCGAGGCCGACGACCTGGTGGTCGGGCAGCTGGTGGTGGCCGTCGGGAGCCCGCTCGGGCTGGCCGGCTCGGTGACGGCCGGCGTGGTCAGCGCGCTGGGCCGGTCGCTGCCGACGCGCAGCGGCTCGGCGGCGCGGCTGGTGGAGGACGTGATCCAGACCGACGCCGCCCTCAACCCGGGGAATTCCGGCGGCGCTCTCGCGGACGCCCGGTCCCGGGTGGTGGGGATCAACACGGCGGTGGCGGGGTTCGGGCTCGGCCTCGCCGTGCCGATGAACGCCACCAGCCGGCGGATCATCGCGGCGCTGATGCGCGACGGCCGGGTCCGGCGGGCCTACCTGGGCGTGGTCTGCGTGCCCGCCCCGGTGCCGGCCGCCCTGCGCGAGCGAGTCGGCCGCGCGGAGGGCCTGCGGGTCGCGGAGGTGGTCCCGTCCGGCCCCGCGGCGCGGGCCGGGCTGCGAGCCGGTGACCTGCTGCTGACCGCCGGGAACGGCCCGGTGGCGAGCGCCCAGGACCTGCAGCGGCTGATGTTCGGCGAGGCCATCGGCCGGCCGCTGGCCATCACGGTCGTCCGAAACGGCGCCCTGGTCGACGTGATCGCCGAGCCCGCCGAGCTCGTGGCGGCCTGAACGCGGGGGGAGGCTTCTACCACGCCAGGACGACGAACGCCTCGCCGTTATCCACAGAATGCGCTTTTGTCGGTGGTTGTCCACAGCTCGGAAATCCGTCCGCCGACCCGGTGACTTCGGGGGCATTTTGGGACGCAGGGACGGCGGCACGGTGCCGCCGCCCGGCGGCCCGGAGGTCCCGATGATGATCAACGAAGCGCATATCAGCCTGAGCGGCTATGTGGCGACGCAGCCCGCCCTGAAGTGGACGCGGACGGGAGTTCCGGCCCTGAACATGCGGGTGGCCTGGACGCCGCGCCGGATGGACCGGGTGACCGGCGAGTGGATCGACATGGGCACCAATTTCCTGACCGTGTACGCCTACCGGAAGCTGGCCGAGAACGCCGCTACCTGCCTGCGCAAGGGCGACCCGGTCGTGCTCCGGGGGCGGGTCAGCACCCGGGACTTCGAGGACAAGAACGGGCACCAGCGCACCGCGCTGGAGGTGGACGCCATCTCGTTCGGCCACGACATGACCAGGGGCGTCTCGACATTCCAGCGGGTCCGGCCGCAGACCGGGATGACGGCCAACGAGTACCAGGAGTCAGCGAACGGGGCGGGTGCGGGCGGCGCCGCCGGGCAGGACGGCGACCTGGCGGCGATGGCCGGCGCGGGCAGCGACGCCGACGACGCGGCCTTCGCCAGCCTGGCCGCGGCGGCGGCGCAGGGTTCCGGGCCTGAGGGGACCGGGCATGACGGCACCGGGTCCGGCGGCACCGGGGCGGACGGCACCGCGTCCGACGGGGCCGCCGGCGACGGGGCCGGCGACCCGGGTCGCGAGCTGTTCCACGAGGAGGCGGTCGGGGAGCTGGCGCGGGAGGCGGAGAGCGCGGCGGTGCCGTTCTGACCGGTGGCGACGGCCGGCCCGCGGCGGGCCGGGTGTTCGCGGCCAGCACCGCTGCTATGGTCCGAACCTTGGCCCGCCGCCACTACCCTTGGTGCCATGCCGGAGTTCATTTACCAGATGAGCCGTGTCCGCAAGGCGCACGGTGACAAAGTCATCCTCGACGACGTGACGCTGGCGTTCCTGCCGGGCGCGAAGATCGGCGTTCTCGGGCCGAATGGCACCGGCAAGTCGACGCTGCTGCGGATGATGGCCGGTGTCGAGCAGGTCTCGAACGGGGACGCGCGGCTGATGCCGGGCTTCTCGGTCGGGCTGCTGGACCAGGAGCCCGCCCTGGACGAGAGCAAGACCGTCCTCGGGAACGTCGAGGAGGGCGTGGCCAGCACCAAGGCCCTCCTGGACCGCTACAACGAGATCGCCGAGCAGATGGCGACCGACTACTCCGATGCGCTGCTGGACGAGATGGGCAAGCTCCAGGAGCAGCTCGACCACCGGAACGCCTGGGATCTCGACAGCCAGCTCGAGCAGGCGATGGACGCGCTGCGCTGCCCGCCGCCGGACTCGGACGTCAGCGTGCTGTCCGGCGGTGAGCGCCGGCGCGTGGCCCTGTGCCAGCTGCTCCTGTCCCAGCCCGACCTGCTGCTGCTGGACGAGCCGACCAACCACCTCGACGCCGAGAGCGTGCTCTGGCTGGAGCAGCACCTGGAGCAGTACCCGGGGACGGTGGTCGCCGTGACCCACGACCGGTACTTCCTGGACAACGTGGCGGGCTGGATCCTGGAGCTGGACCGCGGGCACGCCTACCCGTACGAGGGCAACTACTCCACCTACCTGGAGGCCAAGGCCGCCCGGATCAAGGTCGAGGGCCAGAAGGACGCCAAGCGCCGCAAGCGCCTGGAAGACGAGCTCGACTGGGTGCGGTCCAGCCCGCGGGCCCGGCAGGCCAAGAGCCGGTCCCGGCTGCAGCGCTACGAGGAGATGGCCGCCGAGGCGGACGGCAATCGCAAGCTGGACTTCGAGGAGATCCAGATCCCGCCGGGCCCGCGCCTGGGCTCCGTCGTCGTCGAGGTAAACGGCCTGAACAAGGGCTTCGGCGACCGCAGCCTGATCGAGGACCTGAGCTTCAGCCTGCCGCCGAACGGGATCGTCGGCGTCATCGGGCCCAACGGCGTCGGCAAGACCACGCTGTTCAAGATGATCCTCGGCGAGGAGCAGCCGGACAGCGGCGCGATCAAGGTCGGCGAGACCGTCCAGATCTCCTACGTCGACCAGAGCCGCGGCCGGATCGACGGGGACAAGAACGTCTGGGACGTGGTCTCGGACGGCGAGAGCTACATCCGGGTCGGCAAGACCGAGATCCCGAGCCGGGCCTACGTGGCCGCGTTCGGCTTCAAGGGCGGCGACCAGCAGAAGCCGGCGGGCGTCCTGTCCGGCGGCGAGCGCAACCGGGTGAACCTGGCCCTGACCCTCAAGCAGGGCGGCAACATGCTGCTGCTGGACGAGCCGACTAACGACCTCGACGTAGAGACGCTCTCCTCGCTGGAGAACGCGCTGCTGGAGTTCCCCGGCTGCGCCGTGATCACCAGCCACGACCGGTGGTTCCTGGACCGCATCGCCACCCACATCCTGGCCTGGGAGGGTGGCGCCAGCTGGACCTGGTTCGAGGGAAACTTCGAGTCCTACGAGAAGAACAAGATCGAGCGGCTGGGCGCCGAGGCCGCGCGCCCGCACCGGGTCACCTACCGCAAGCTGACCCGCGGCTAGCGCGCGCTGGAGGCTGATCCGGAGCTAGCCCCGGCTGCCCGCCGCGCGCGGGCGGGCGGGGCTAGCTCTTCCGCACGACGTTGAAGCCCGTGATCTGGCCGCCAGCCACGGTGTAGGTGCCCGCGTAAACCTTGGCGCTGCCGTCGGCCTGGTTGGCGGTGAGCTGGGCGGTCACGACGTTTCCGCTGACCGAGAGGATCTCCACGACGTCGCTCGCGGTGCCGTTGAAGCCGGCCACGTAGCTGTCGTACGTGGTGTGGGTGTTCTTGCCGCCCAGGTCCCACGCGGTCCGGTACTGGTGCTCGTTGATGGCCTGGTAGTAGGCCTGCACGACCTGACTCGGCGTCTGGGCCGCGATCGGCCCGGTGGAGCCCGCCGCGGAGGAGGGCGGGACGGACGATCCGGGCGGCGCGGACGACGACGAGAGGTTCGCCGGCGGTGTCGCGGTGGAGCCCTTGCTGACGATGTGGGAAACGATGACGCCGATGATGAGCGCCAGGACGAGGATGCCCAGCAGGATCAGCACCGTCCGGCCGGTCCGGCGCGGCCGCTGCGGCGGGCCCGACAGGTACGACGGGTAGGTTCCCGGACCGCCCGGCGCTCCGACCCGGCTGGCCGGCGCGAGCGCGGACGTCGGGTCCGCCGGCCAGTTCATCTGCGCTGACGACGGCCCCGCCAGCCGCGGGTCGGCCGGCCACTGCGACGGCGCCGACGGCCCCGCGTCCCGCGACCAGGGCGAGGGGGCGGCCGGCCCTGGCCCGCCCGCCGGCGACGCGTCCCGGAACCACGATGCCGGCGGCGAGGCGCCCGGCGGCACCGCGCCGCCGCCCGCCGCCCACTGCCCCTGCGCGGGCACGGACGGCCCCCCGGCTCCGTACTGCCCCCCGGACGGCCCCGGCGGCCCCCCGGCTCCGTACTGATCCCCGGACTGCCCCCCGGCCGCATACTGCGCTCCGGCCGCAGGCGGCCCCGACACCGGCGGCCCGCCCGCCGGCGGCGGCGCGGACCCGGAGGGCGACGACGCCCCCGGCGCCCCGCCATCCGCCCGGACCGGGTAGGCCAGCTCCGTAGCCTCCCGCGCCGGCCGGAGGCCAGGGTCGCCGATCGCCCACGGGGCCGGCTGCGGCGTGCACGCGGCCTTCAGCGCGGCGGCGAAGTCCATGCAGCCGGCGTACCGGTCATCCGGCGACTTGGCCAGTGCCTTGCCCATGACCTGGTCGATGCCCGCGGGCAGCTCCGGGCGGCGCTCGCGCAGCAGCGGCGGCGGCTCGGACAGCTGGGCGTACATCAGCGCGACGTTCTCGGCCCGCCGGAACGGCGGCACGCCGGTCAGCATCTCAACCGTCGCGCACGCCAGCGCGTACAGGTCGGCCCGGCCGTCCACCGGGCGGCCCTCGATCTGCTCGGGCGCGATGTAGTCCAGGGTGCCGAGGAACTGGCCGGTCGCGGTGAGCCCGGTCGGGGCCAGCGACTGCTTGCTCAGCCCGAAGTCCGACAGGTAGACGTGGTCGGAGCTGCCGTCCGCGGACCGCGCGAGCAGCATGTTGCCCGGCTTGACGTCGCGGTGCACCAGCCCGTGGGCGTGCGCGGCGTCGAGCGCCGAGGCGGCCTGGGCGACGATGGCCGCCGCCCGCGCGACCGGCAGCGCCCCGTTGGCGTCCAGCAGCGTCCGGACGTCACCGGTGCTCACGTAGCGCATCGCGATGAACAGCTCGCCGTCGGCCTTGCCCGCCTCGAACACCGGGATGATGTGCGGGTGGTCCACCGCCGCGGCGGCCCGTGACTCCTGGATGAACCGCTGCCGGAACGAGTCGTCCTGGGCCAGCTGAGGCGCCAGGATCTTGAGCGCGACGATCCGGCCCAGGTTGATGTCGCGTGCCCGGTAGACGATCGCCATGCCGCCCCGGCCGAGTTCCTCCTCGATCTGGTAGCCCGCGATCCGCCGGCCGGGCGCGGTCGAGAACACGGCCGAGCTGATCTCCTCGGTCACTGGGCCTCCAGCGTGGATGGCACGCGTCCGGACTCGCGCGAGCAGGCAGCGCCGTCCGGCTACAGGTGAAAAGTCTGGTGCAGCTCTTAAAAGCCCCTGATTTTAGTATCCCCCAGGTTTGACCGTGATCGCCAACGGTCCGCGCCGAATGTCGCGATTGCGCGCCGCCGCGGCTATGCCGGGGCCAGGCCCAGGTCAGGGCCGCCGGACCGGCCCGCCGGGGCGTTCACCAGGCTGTGCGCGGCCATGACCAGGTAGTCCCAGAGCTCAGTGTCCAGGGCCGGGTCCAGCGCCAGCTCGTCCAGCGCGGTCCGCATGTGCCGCAGCCAGGCGTCGCGCTCGGCCTCGCCGATGACGAAATGAACGTGCCGCATCCGCAGCCGGGGGTGGCCGCGGCGCTCGTTGTAGGTCGCCGGGCCGCCCCAGTACTGGATCAGGAACAGGCGCAGGTGCTCCTCGGCCGGCCCCAGGTCCCGGCTCGGGTACACCGGCCGCAGCTCCGGGTCGGCCGCGACCTCCTGGTAGAACCGGTGGACCAGGCGGCGGAAGGTCGGCTCGCCGCCGACGGCCTCGTACAGGCTGGTTGCGTGAGTCTCGTTGGTCATAACGCGCTCCAGGTTACGCGCCGGCCCCTGCCCCCGGCCCCGGCTCGGCGGTCTCGGCCTCAGCAGTCTCCGGCTCAGCCGTCTCAGCCGCAGCCGCCCCGGGCCCGGCCGTCCCGCCCCCCGCCGTCACGCTCACGGCCAGCGCCGGCCCCCCGGCCGACAGCTCGGCCAGCGTCCCGGCCACCCCGGCCGCCCCGGCCGGGCTGAGACCGGCCACCGCCGCCTTCAGCCGCTCGCGGAGCTCCCGCGCCACATCCGCCTTCCGCAGCGGGGCCGTCCGCGCGGTGACCCGGACCAGCACCGAGTCACCGGCGACGTCCTGGATGCCCCACACTTCCGGCTCCGCCGTGATGACCGCCCGCCAGGCCGGGTCCGCCCACATCTGCGCCGCCGTGCGCTCCATCAGGGCGCGGACCTCGGCCGTGTCCATGGCGTACGGGACCGGGAAGTCCACCACCGCGCGGGCCCAGCCGTGCGACTCGTTGCCGGACTGGGCGATCGTGCCGTTGCGGATGTGCCACACCACGCCGTCCACGTCGCGGATCCGGGTGATGCGCAGGCTGACCGCCTCCACCGTGCCGGTGACGTCGCCCACGCTGACCACGTCACCGACCCCGTACTGGTCTTCCAGCAGCATGAAGATGCCGGCCAGGAAGTCCTGGACCAGGTTCTGGGCGCCGAATCCGATCGCGATGCCCAGGACCCCCGCGCTGGCCAGGATCGGCGCCAGGTTCAGGCCCATGTCCCCGAGGACGATGAACAAGGCGATGGCGAAGATGGTCACCGTGGCCGCGTTGCCCAGCACCGAGCCCAGCGCGGTGGCCCGCTGCAGCCGCCGCTCGCCGCCCAGCAGCCGGGATCGCTCGCCGCTGGCGTCCTTGCCCAGGGTGACCCGGCCCGTGACCCGGTCGATCACCCGCCGGGTCAGCGCCCTGGCCACCAGCGCGAGCACGATGACGAACAGGATCCGCAGGGCCAGCTGAACCGGCCCGGCCAGGTAGACCCGGGTCACCGTGGCCAGGTGCTGGCTGTGGGTCACGTCCCAGACCAGCTGGCACGCGATCCCGGGCTGGGACTTGCAGGCGCCGTCCAGCGAGTTGGCCGGCACGGCGGCGTGGATGAGCGGAAATGCATGCAAGGCCATAACAGGATCCTGCCAGCCGCCGTGCCCGCCCGCCGGGCGCCAGCGCGGAGCAGCCGCCTGCCGGCACCGGTGCGCGCTCGCCGCGAGCGGCCCCGTTCCGGCTCTTAACCTGGCGAAACTTTAGAGCTCCAGCCCAGTGTGCGCCGCCACGAAGGCGAGTTGCTCGGCGCTCAGCGTCACGGTGCGGCTGACCGCGCGGGCGCCGTGACCGACGTCACGCTCGCGCCGCAGCAGGACCGGGCGCTCCGCCGGCGACCCTGTCGTCGCGTACTGCAGCGCGGCGCACATCTTCCGCGCGTGCATCGGGTCGACCCGGGTGTCGCCGTCGAAGACCGTGAACAGCACCGCCGGGTAGCGGGTGCCGGGCCGGACGTGGTGGTACGGCGAGTAGCCGAGCAGCCAGGTCAGCTCGACCGGGTCCGCGGCGGTGCCGTACTCGTCGTTCCAGGTCTCGCCCAGCCCGAACCGCTCGTACCGGATCATGTCCAGCAGCGGCGCGGAGCACACGGCCGCCGCGCACTGCTCCGGGTGCTGGGTGACGGCCGCGCCGACCAGCAGGCCGCCGTTGGACCCGCCGGACACGGCCAGCTGGCCGGGGGTGGTCCAGCCGCCGCCGATGAGCGCGTCCGCCGCCGCCGCGAAGTCGTCGAAGACGTTCTGCTTGTGCTCGCGCATGCCCGCGCGGTGCCAGTCCTCGCCCGCCTCGCTGCCGCCGCGCAGTCCCGCGATGGCGTAGACGCCGCCGGCCTGCGCCCAGGCCAGGGCCGTCGCCGAGTAGGCCGGGGTCAGGCTGACGTTGAAGCCGCCGTAGCCGTACAGGATGGCGGGCCGGGGCTCGCGCTCGCGGCCGGCCCCCGGCCCGGAGATGATCACCATGCGGACGGCGGTCCCGTCGCGGGACTCGAACGTGACCTGCTCGGCGCGGATGTCCGGGCCGCCGGCGGCCGCGCCGGGAGAGCGCGCCCACGTCTCCGTGGCCCCGCTGCGGGCGTCGTAGTGCAGGACCACCGGCGGCGTGGCGTAGTCGGTGTAGCTGAGCCAGGCCTCCGGGCCGCCCTCCGGCCGGCCCGACAGCCCGCCGGCCGACCCCAGTCCCGGCAGCGTGAGGACGGCGGCCAGCTCGCCCGTGGCCAGATCGTGCACGCTGACCTCGCTGATCGCGTGCCGGGTCCGCGCGGCCAGCAGCCGCGGCGCGGCCAGCTCGGGCCCGTCCAGGATCAGGAAGCCGGTCAGCACGGCCTCGTCGTCGGCGGGCAGCACGTCCTGCCAGCTGGCATAGCCGGGGAACGCGGGGTCGGCCGGGTCGGCCACCGCCACCCGGCCGCGCGGCGCGTCCCGGTCGGTGTGCAGGTACAGCCGGCCGTCCCGGCCCGGCCACACGCTGACCAGGGAGTCCACGCCCTGCTGGAGCACGCGCAGGTCGGGGGCGGCGGCGGGCGAGGCGGTCAGGTCGGCCACCAGCACGTCGTTGCGCGGCGCCGTGCCCAGCGACGACTCGATCACCAGCCACCGGCCGTCCCGGCTGACGCCGACGCCGTAGTAGGCGGTCTTGTCCTGTCCCTCGCCGTAGATCAGCACGTCGTCATCCGCGGGGGTGCCGACGCGGTGCAGGTAGACGCGGCGGTGGTACTGCTCCTCGCCCGCCGGGACCAGGCCCGGCGCCAGCCGGCGCGCGTAGTAGAACGCCGTGCCGCCCGGCAGCCAGGCGACCTCCGTGTACCGGCAGCGGTCGATCGGGCCGTCCACGTCCTGGCCCGTCGCGATGTCCATGACCCGGACGTCGGACTCCTCCCGGCCGCCCTGCGACAGCTGGTAGGCCAGCAGCCGGCCCTCGTGATCGGGCTGCCAGGCGTCCAGCGTGGTCGTCCCGGCCGGGTCGGCCGCCATCGGGTCGATCAGGACCCGCTCGGCCTCGCCGGCCGCGGCCGTGTACAGCACGGCGTGCTCCTGCCCGGCGTCCCGCCGCAGGTAGAACTGCCGGCCACCGCGCCAGGCCGGGGCGGTGACCAGGCCCGCGCCGAGCAGCTCGGCCAGCCGCCCGCTCAGCCGCTCCCGGCCGGGCGTCCCGGCCAGGGCGCCGGCGTAGAGCTCGTCCTGGGCCGCCAGCCACGCCTGCGTCGCCGGGCTGCCCGGATCCTCGAGCCAGCGGTAGGGGTCGGCCACGGGGTGACCGTTCAGGTCGTCGCAGATGTCCGAGCGGGCGGCCGCCGGATAGCCGGGAGAGGTCATGACGGCACTTTAAGCGCCAGTTCACCGGCCGGCGGCGCCAGGTGCCGCGCGGCTCCCGAATCACCCGAAACTGCCCGGGTGCCGCGCTGTCGGTTCGCCGCGCCGCCCGGTTACCCTATTGGTGTTGGCGGATGGGCCGTCCGGCAGTCACACTGGTCACGGGTGCCCCGGCGGCACGATGGGGGCGCACCCGGCAGGAGGTGCGAGTGCGTCGGGTATTGCTGCTCAACGTTACGTATGAGCCGCTCACCACTGTGGGACTGCACCGTGCCGTCTGCCTGGTCCTGGGGGACAAGGCGGTTGTCGTGCACGACGACGCGGCCGGCCGGCTGCTGCATTCCTCGTCCACGCGGCTGGTGGTGCCGTCGGTGATCCGGCTCCGCCGCTACGTCCGGATCCCGCACCGCAGCCGGGTGCCGCTGACCCGGGCCGCGCTCATGCGCCGGGACAACTACCTGTGCGCCTACTGCGGCGTCAAGGCCGACACCATCGATCACGTCATCCCGCGCAGCCGCGGCGGCCAGCACGTCTGGGAGAACTGCGTGGCGTCCTGCACGCGGTGCAACCACCGCAAGGCGGACCGGTTCATCGAGGAACTGGGCTGGGAGCTCCGCTTCGACCCGGCCGCGCCGCGCGGCGCGCACTGGCGCCTCATCGGCGCGGCTCATGACGGCGACCCCCAGTGGGTCGCCTACCTGTCGGAGCCCAGCGCCGCCTGACGTGCTGGGCCCCCGGCCGTGACCGGCTGTGGACGGCCCGGGGACAGGCCTGCTGACAACCGGGCCGGGCCGGGGGACAACCCGCCGCCCGCTGTGGACAGCAGTGTGGATGGCGGAAATGCCCGGAGATTGCCTGCGCAAGTCCTTGTGCCTGGACCCGGATAGGCAGTAGAACGGCTCTCACCACTGAGGCGGGTCCGTCCCGCAGGCAACTGCGGAACGGCGGGCGGGCCGGGCGACGGCCCCGCACGGCGGGAACCCGGGGCCAGTGGGGTCGCGCGGCATGCGGCCGCCGGATTGCCGGCGAGCTAGCGGCTGACGGGGCTGACGAGGCCCCTCCATCTCATACATGGAGGGGCCTCGTCCTATTTTGGCCAGCCCGGCCGTCAAAGCGAGGACCGACACGCGCTGGGGCGGCAATGACCGCCCGCCCGGCCGGAAATGGCCGCCCGCAGGTCTTCCTAACAAACTGCGTCCAACGGGTAACGCCACGTGCAATCGCGGGCGATAATAAGACAGACGCCGGCGGCGTGGGTACCCCCGAGCTCACGTCGCCGCGTCTCTATCGCGGCCGATCTCCGGCCCTTCCCCCGCGCCGGCCGCGCCGGCAGTACCCGCAGGCAGGCCTGGGCCGGTAGCGTTCGGTACATGACAGTTACAGCGACGCATGCCGGCGGCGGCTCCGCCCGGCCCGACGCCCCGTTTGGCCGGAACCTCACGGCCATGATCACGCCGATGACCGGCGACGGGGCTGTCGACTACGAGGGCGCCGCCCGTCTTGCCGAATACCTGGTCACGGACATGCGCAACGATGGCCTGGTCATCAGCGGCACCACCGGCGAGTCCCCCACGACGACCGACGACGAGAAAGAGCGCCTGCTGCGCGCCGTCGTCGAGGCGGTGGGGGACCGGGTCCCGGTCGTGGCCGGGGTCGGCACGAATGACACCGCGCACAGCCGGGAACTGGCCCGGACCGCGGAACGCGCCGGCGCCACCGGGCTCCTGGTCGTCACCCCGTACTACAGCAAGCCCCCGCAGAGCGGCCTGATCGGGCACTTCACCGCCGTCGCCGACGCGACCGGGCTGCCCGTGCTGCTCTACGACATTCCCGGCCGGACGGCCACCCCGATCGAGACGGCCACCCTGCTGCGGCTGGCCGAGCACCCGCGGATCGTGGGCGTCAAGGACGCCAAGGCCGACCTGCTGGCCGGCTCCGAGGTGCTGGCCGCCACCGGCCTGGCCTATTACTGCGGCGATGACCCGCTTAACCTGCCGTGGCTGTCGGTCGGCGCCTGCGGGTTCGTCAGCGTGCACGCGCACGTGATCGGCGATCGGCTGCACGAGCTGGTCGAGGCTTACTTCGAGGGCCGCGTCGCCGACGCGCTGGCCCTGCACCAGGAGGTCCTCCCCGTCTACCGGGGCATGACCCGCGCTCAGGGAGTGATTATGACCAAGGCGGCCCTCCGCCTGCTCGGACTGCCCGCCGGCCCGGTCCGGCTGCCCCTGGCTGACGCCACCCCGGCGCAAGTCGAGCAGTTGCGCCAGGACCTGACGGCCGGCGGTGTGAAAATCCGGTGAGCCATCCGCATCCAGAACTAGGGCCCCCGCCGCCGCTTCCCGCCGAGGGCCTGCGCATGATCGCGCTCGGCGGCCTCGGCGAGATCGGCCGCAACATGACCGTCTTCGAGCACGCGGGCCGCCTGCTCGTCGTCGACTGCGGCGTCCTGTTCCCCGAGCCCGACCAGCCGGGCGTGGACCTGATCCTGCCGGACTTCTCCATGCTGGAGAACCGGCTGGACCAGATCGAGGCCGTCGTGCTGACCCACGCCCACGAGGACCACATCGGGGCCGTGCCCTACCTGCTCCGCCAGCGCCGCGATATCCCGCTGGTCGGGTCCCGGCTGACCCTGGCCCTGGTCTCCAGCAAGCTCGCCGAGCACCGCATCCCGCCCGAGACCGTCGAGGTGGCGGCCGGGGAGAAGCAGGTGTTCGGCCCGTTCTCGCTCGAGTTCCTGGCCGTCAACCACTCCATCCCCGACGCCCTCGCGGTGGCCATCCGCACGGCCGCCGGCACGGTCCTGCACACCGGCGACTTCAAGATGGACCAGCTGCCGCTGGACGGGCGCCTGACCGACCTGGGCGGGTTCGCTCGGCTCGGCGCGGAGGGCGTGGACCTGCTGCTGTCCGATTCCACCAACGCCGAGGTGCCCGGCATCGTCACCAGCGAGCGCGCGATCGGGCCGGTGCTGGACGACGTGATCGCGGCCGCCCGGCAGCGGATCATCGTGTCGTGCTTCGCCAGCCACGTGCACCGGGTGCAGCAGGTGATGGACTCGGCTGCCTCTCACGGCCGCAAGGTCGCGCTGGTCGGCCGGTCCATGGTCCGCAACATGGGCGTGGCCCGCGACCTCGGCTACCTGCGCATACCGTCGGTTCCCGGCGGCCTGCTGGTCGAGATGCGCGAGGCCGAGGAACTGCCGCCGGACCAGATCGTGCTGATCTCGACCGGGTCGCAGGGCGAGCCCATGTCCGCGCTGTCCCGGATGGCCGGCCGCGACCACCCGATCCGGATCGCCGAGGGCGACACGGTCATCCTGGCCTCGTCCCTGGTCCCCGGCAACGAGACCGCGGTGTCCCGGATCATCAACGACCTGACCCGGCTCGGCGCCCGGGTGGTGCACAAGGGCAACGCGCTGGTGCACGTCTCCGGGCATGCCCCCGCGGGCGAGCTGCTGTACGTGCTGAACCTGGTGCGGCCGCGCAACTTCATCCCGGTGCACGGCGAGTGGCGGCACCTCAAGGCGCACGCCGAGCTGGCCGCCAAGTCCGGTGTCCCGGACAAGAACATCGTGATCGCCGAGGACGGCGTGGTGGTCGACCTGGTCGGCGGCCAGGCGTCGGTCGTGGGCATGGTGCAGGTCGGCTACGTCTACGTGGACGGGCTGTCGGTCGGCGAGGTCACCGAGTCGTCGCTGAAGGACCGGCGGATCCTGGGCGAGGAGGGGTTCGTCTCCGTCGTCATCGTGATCGACTCCACCACCGGCAAGGTGGTCGCCGGGCCGGAGATCCATGCCCGGGGATCCGGTATCGAGGAATCGGCGTTCGATGAGGTCCGGCCGCGCCTGGAAGAGGCGCTGGCCCGGGCGGCCGCCGACGGGACCAATGACGTCTACCAGCTCAGCCAGCTGGTGCGCCGCACCGCCGGCCGCTGGGTCAACGAGAACTACCGGCGGCGCCCGATGATCATCCCGGTGCTGATCGAGGTCTGAGCAGGACCGGGGCGCGGGGCGGGACCGGATGACCGGGCCCGCCCCGCGCTTACCTGCCTGACCGCATCCCGGCTGGCCGCGGCGCGCCCAGGTGGTATCCGTGCCGGCCGGCACGCCCGGGTGAGACCCCCGGCTTATCGCCGCGACACGCCCGCGTGAGATACCGGCTTATCCGGGAATGCTGACTACCGTGGGGATCATGGCGACTCGTGCGCCCAAGGGCGGCTCCGCGCGTCCGCCGGGCGGGACTGCAGCACGGCCGCGCCCGGCCAACGCCCAGCGCCGGACGGCCGGGCCTGCGGCTGCCCGCGGTGGCAGCAAGACGACGGCACGGGGTAGTGGCTCCGCCACCAAGGCCGGCAGCAAGACGGCCAGCAAGAACGGCCGGGCTCCCGCGAGCCGGAAGAACCCGCCGCCCAAGCCACCTGACAACCCCATCGTCATCCTGTTCATCTGGGCCTACCACGTGGCCAGCGCCGCCTGGATGGGCGTCGCGCACGCCACCGGGTTCGCGGCCCGCGCGATCGGCCGCAATGCCCGCGATCTTGACGACGCGCACCGCCGGGACGGGCTCGGGCTGGCGGCGCTGGCCGCCGCGATCCTGTCCGCCGCGGTGACCTGGGGCAGCCTGGGCAGTGCGGCCGGGCGGCTGCTCGGCACCGCGGTCCGCGATGTCTTCGGCTCCGGTGCCTGGACCGTGCCGGTGCTGCTGGCCCTGCTCTCCTGGCGGCTGCTGCGGCACCCCGACCGCAACGCCGAGACGGCGCGGGTCGTGATCGGCTGGCTCGCGCTCATCGTCGGGGCCCTGGGCCTGGTGCACATCGCGAACGGCACGCCCGGCCCCTCGGCCGGGGCGGCCGCCCTGCGCGACGGCGGCGGGATCATCGGGCTCGCGGCCTCGGCCCCGCTCGTCGGGATCGTGACGCCGTGGGTGGCTGCGCCGGTGCTGGCGCTGGTCACCGGTTTCGGGCTGCTGGTCATCACCGGCACGCCGCTGCACCAGGTGCCCAGCCGGCTGGCCGAGTTCCGCGGCCTGCTCCAGGGTGGCCGCCAGGCGGGCGGGACGCAGCGGGATCCTGTGACCGGCGAGGTGGTGCCCCGCAGCGGCCGCAAGCGCAGCGCGGCGATCGAGCCCGGCGAGCACGAGCGGCCTTACGACACCCCGCTGCTGGGCGGGACCGTGTCCCGGCCGGGCGGTGCCCGCGCTGCTGTCGCCCCCGCCGCGGCCGACGACGAGGTGCTGCCCGATTCGGCGCGCTTCGGGCTGCCGCCTGGGCAGGCCGGCCGCCGCCCGGCGGGCCAGGCCGCCGCGTCCGAGAACACCTGGCGGGACGCCTGGCTCGGCCCGGGGGAGACCGGTGCGCCGGACCCCGCGGACGTGCCCGACGCACCCCCGGCGGCCCCGGGCCCCGAGGACGACATCGCCGCCGTGGCGGCGGTGACGCTGGGCAAAGGCGGTGTCCCGCCGGTCGCCGAGCAGCTGGTGCTGTCCGGCGCGGCGGACTCGACGTACACGCTGCCGCCGGCGTCGCTGCTCAAGCCGGGCAGTGCGCCGAAGGCGCGGACCCGGGCCAATGACGCGATGGTTGAGGCGCTGTCCCAGGTGCTGGAGCAGTTCGAGGTGGACGCGCAGGTCACCGGGTTCACCCGGGGGCCGACGGTGACCCGGTATGAGATCGAGCTCGGCCCCGCGGTGAAGGTCGAGCGGGTCACGGCCCTGACCAAGAACATTGCCTACGCGGTGAAGAGCGCCGACGTGCGTATCTTGTCGCCGATCCCCGGCAAGTCCGCCATCGGCGTGGAGATCCCCAACTCCGACCGGGAGATTGTCAGCCTGGGCGATGTGCTGCGCTCGCCGGTGGCGCAGACCGACCACCACCCGATGGTGGTGGGCCTGGGCAAGGATGTCGAGGGCCGGACCGTCGTGGCCAACCTGGCCAAGATGCCGCACATGCTGATCGCGGGCGCGACCGGCGCGGGCAAGTCGGTCTGCCTCAAC
>Ga0193726_1001386_pt1 | contig 19265 bp, 16 predicted proteins | sample H2c1metaG_FD_144928 | JGI IMG/M metagenome (GOLD analysis project Ga0193726, IMG submission 144928) | Soil microbial communities from a riparian zone of the East river system, Colorado, United States - H2c1 | ecosystem: Environmental > Terrestrial > Soil > Riparian zone | place: USA: East River... | reverse complement strand
CATAGATGGAGGGGGAGACGGAGAAGTTCAATGGCGCGGGCATGTCGCTTTTATCAAAGCTCTTTGTCAGAGCAGGTCCAGGATCTCGCGAGGATGGGAGATCACCGCCTCCGCGCCCCAGGTCGCGGGATCGCCGCCCTCGCCGTGATAGCCCCAGCCGGCCGCCAGGAAACGCATGCCCGCGGCGCGCGCCGACTGCAAATCGCGCAGGTCGTCGCCGACATAAATGCAATCGGCGGGCGGCAGCGCAAGGAGCATCGCGGCGTGCAGCAGCGGCGCCGGATGCGGCTTGACGTGCGGAGTCGAGTCGCCGCTCACGACGCAGGCCGCGAGATGGTCCACGGCGAGCAGGCGCAGCAGCGGTTCGGTGAAGCGCTTGCCCTTGTTGGTGACGATGCCCCAGGGCAGCTTGCGCAGCCTGATTTTCGCGAGCAGCTCGGGGATTCCGTCGAAGAGCCGCGTCTCGACGCATAGTTCTTCTTCGTAGAACTCGAGGAAGCGGTCCCGCAGCGCGACGTAGTCCCCGCTCTCGGGGGGAATTCCGAAACCGGCCTTGAGCAGGCCGCGCGCGCCGCTCGAAGTGTAGGGACGCGCGATTTCGGGCGGCAAGGGCGCGAGGCCTTTCTCGGCGCGCACGCGGTTCAGGGCGCGCGCGAGGTCGGGGGCGGTGTCGGCAAAGGTGCCGTCGAGGTCGAACAGCACTGCGCGAATGCCGTTCAATTTCCCCCGCGCGTGCAATGAACGAGGTAGTTGACGCCGGTGTCGCGCCCGAGTGCGTAGACGCGCGTGATCGGGTTGTAGGTCATGCCGATGATCTCGCGCACTTCGAGCCCCGCGTCGCGGCAGTGGCGCGCGAGCTCCGAGGGTTTGACGAATTTCGCGTAGTCGTGCGTGCCTTTGGGCAGGAGCTTGAGCACGTATTCGGCGCCGATCACCGCGAAGACGTAGGACTTCAGGTTGCGGTTGATGGTGGAGAAGAAGACCTGGCCGCCGGGCCGCGCGAGTTGCGCGCAGGCGCGCACGGTGCTCGCCGGATCGGGAACGTGCTCGAGCAGCTCCATGCAGGTGACCACGTCATAGGAAGCCGGCGAGCGCGCGGCTAAATCTTCCGCCGCGATCGCTTCGTAGTTGACCGCGAGCCGGCTCTCGAGCTTGTGGATCTCGGCGACCTTCAGCGCTTTTTCCGAGAGATCGATGCCTTTGACACGCGCGCCCCGTTTCGCCATGGCCTCGGCGAGGATGCCGCCGCCGCAGCCGACGTCGAGCGCCGATTTCCCCGGGAGATGAGCGATGCCGTCGATCCAGTCCAGGCGCAGCGGGTTGATCTCGTGCAGCGGCCTGAACTCGCTCTGCGGATCCCACCAGCGGTGGGCGAGCGCGCCGAATTTCTCCAGTTCCCGGGGATCGGCATTCATGTCGCGGCGTTCATATCGGGCTGTCGTCCTGAGCGCAGCGAAGGATCTGCTTTTCCAGGCAGATTCTTCGGGCTACGCCCTCAGAATGACATTGTAATCACTATAGGGCATCGCAATAAAAAAAGCCCCGCCGGAGGCGGGGCTTTTTAGATCGATCGACTCGTGATTACTTTGTTACGGACCCGACCGCTTCCGCTTCGACGCGGCGGTTGGGTTCGAGACAGGCGATCAGCGCCTTGGTCTTGGAGGTTCCCTTGCAATCCTTCACCGGCTGGCGCTCGCCCTTGCCTTCGGTGTAGACGCGGTTCGCGGCGATACCCTTGCTGACCAGGTAGGCCTTCACCGAGTCGGCGCGGCGCACCGAGAGTTTCATGTTGTAGGCGTCGCCTCCGAGGCGGTCGGCGTGTCCGACGGCGATGATGACTTCCAGGTTGACGTTGCGCAGCTTGCCCACCAGGTCATCGAGTCCGGTTCTCGCGTCAGGCCGGATCACGTAGCGGTCGAAATCGAAATTGACCGTGGACGCCGTGGTGACTTTCTCCGGCTTGGGCGCGGGCTTGGGCGCGGCAACCGCGGGCGCCGGCGGAGGAGTAATCGGCAGGGATTGCGGCGCGGGCGCCGGTGCCGGCGTGGGCGCCGGAGGAGGGGCTTCCGGCGTGCTTGCACAGCCTGCGAACGCGAGCAGGACAATCGCGGATAACGCGGTGCTCAGTTTGTTCATCGTGCTTCCTCTCGTAGGTGGTGGCTTGGGCCGCGGGCTCGATCAGTTTTTGTGCGTCGTCCGGAACCCGGGAAATCCTGCAAAACTCCCTCTTCGGCTTTTGTCTCTTTGGCGTCTCTTAAGCTTTTGTTTCTGCTGCTAACTTATTTTGTTTCCGCTGCCAACTTATTTTGCCATAGAAGAGCGCGGTTGTTCAAGCTGCGATTGTCCAATCCGGGGAGGCGCCCCTCCTCGACGCGCAGCTCTCCCGCGACCCACACGTGGGAAACGTGCTCGCGCCCCGCCGCGTACACCAGGTGCGAGACCGGATCGTAGCAGGGCAGAAGTTCGGGCCCTTCGAGGGCGACGGCGCACAGATCGGCAAACTTTCCCGGCGCGATGGACCCGATCGAGGCCTCCAGGCCGAGCGCGCGCGCTCCGTGCAGCGTGGCCGCGGCGAGGGCCTGATGCGCGGGCATCGCCTGCGGATCGTCTCCCACCGCCTTGGCGAGCAGCGCGGCGCTGCGCATCTCCTGGAAGGAGTCCAGGCGGTTGTTGCTGGCCGCGCCGTCGGTGCCGATGCCGATGTTGATGCCGGCCTTCAACATCCTCGCCACCGGCGCGAGGCCGCTCGCGAGCTTCAGGTTCGACGAAGGGCAGTGCGCCACCGAGGCGCCGTGGCGCGCCAGCATTTCGATCTCCGCATCCGTGACATGCACCGCGTGCGCCGCGACGAGGCGCGGGCCGAGCATGCCCAGAGCGCTCATGCGCGCCAGCGGCCGCGCCTTGTGCTGGCTGAGGCTTTCCTCGATTTCCTGGCGGGTTTCGTGCAGATGGGTGTGGATGGGAAGGTCGAGCTCCTCGGCGATGGTGACGATTTTCCCGAAAGTTTTGTCGCTCACCGTGTAAGGCGCGTGCGGCGCCATGCAGAAGGAAAGCAGAGGCTCCTCCTTGAACGCGTCGCGCGTCGCCAGTCCCTTGGCGATGTAGTCGTCGGCATCGGCGGCGTAGGACGTGGGGAATTCGAAAGCGATGATGCCGAGGGCCGCGCGCATTCCGGAATCGAGCGCCGCCTTCGCCGCCGCCTCGGGGAAAAAATACATCTCGTTGAAGCAGGTCACGCCGCCGCGCAGCATTTCAGCGCAGGCGAGCAGCGTGCCGTCGTAGACGAATTCACTCGAGACGTGCCGGGATTCGGCCGGCCAGACGTGATCCTTCAGCCAGGTCATCAGGGGCAGGTCGTCGGCGAGGCCGCGCATCAGTGTCATGGCCGCGTGGGTGTGCAGGTTGACGAGGCCCGGAATCAGCGCGTGCTTCTCGAGGCGCAGATGCTCGCGGGGGAGAAAGCGCTCCGCGGCGCGAGCCGTGGGCAGCACCGCCACGATGCGTCCCGCGCTCACGGCGACGCTGTGATCGTCGAGGACGGTTGCGGCGGGCTCGACCGGGATCACCCAGCGTGCGCCGATCAGCAGATCGATCTCTTCCATGCCGCGCGGCCAGTCGTTCTCCGGACCTTCTTGTCGGCGGGGATCATACACCACATCCGCGAGCGCAAACGCGGGAGCGCGCGAGAGAAAAAATCGCCATACTCGGTTGACGCACCGTCATTCCCGCGGACGCGGGAATCCAGCGTCTTGAAACGAAAGTCACTGGATCCCCGCCTTCGCGGGGATGACGGAGAAATGTCATGAAGCTTAGGTAATTCTCAATAAACTGATAAAATTTCATCCTTTCGCGGGCTGTCCCGCAGCCCAAGATCGCAGCTCGAAAAACAGCAACCCTCATGGATCAATTCGCCAAGGAAACTCTTCCGGTCAGCCTGGAAGAGGAGATGCGCCGTTCCTACCTCGACTACGCGATGAGCGTGATCGTGGGGCGCGCGCTGCCGGACGTGCGCGACGGGCTGAAGCCGGTGCACCGGCGCGTGCTGTTCGCGATGCACGAATCGAACAACGTCTGGAACCGTCCCTATGTGAAATGCGCCCGCGTGGTCGGCGAGGTGCTCGGCAAGTACCATCCGCACGGCGACTCCGCTACTTACGAAGCCCTGGTGCGCATGGCGCAGGACTTTTCCATGCGCTATCCGCTGATCGACGGGCAGGGAAATTTCGGCTCGATCGACGGCGACTCGGCCGCGGCCTACCGGTATACCGAGTGCCGGCTGGACCGCGTCGCCTCCGAAATCCTCGCCGACATCGAGAAGGAAACCGTCGACTTCGTCCCGAACTACGACGCCAAGGAGCAGGAACCGTCGGTGCTGCCGAGCAAGGTCCCGAACCTGCTCATCAACGGCTCCTCGGGGATCGCCGTGGGCATGGCGACCAATATTCCGCCGCACAACCTCGGCGAAGTGGTCGATGCCTGCCTGGCGCTGCTCAAAAAGCCGGACACCGAAATCGACGAGCTGATCAAGCTGATGCCGGCGCCGGATTTCCCCACGGCGGGAATCATCTACGGCGTCTCCGGAGTCCGCGAAGGCTACCGCACCGGCCGCGGCCGCATCATCATGCGCGCGCGCACCCACTTCGAGGACGTGGAGAAGGGCAACCGCCAGTCGATCATCGTCGACGAGCTGCCCTACCAGGTCAACAAGAAGACCCTGCTCGAGCGCATCGCCGAGCTGGTCAACGACAAGAAGATCGAAGGCATCGCCCACGTCCAGGACGAGTCGGACAAGTCCGGCATGCGCGTGGTGATCGAGCTGAAGCGCGGCGAGATACCGGAAGTCATCCTCAACAATCTCTTCAAGCACACCCAGCTGCAGGACACCTTCGGCATCAACATGGTGGCGCTGCTCGACGGGCAGCCGCGCCTCTTGAATCTCAAGGAGATGCTGCACGCCTTTCTCGCGCACCGGCGCGAGGTGGTGACGCGGCGCACGCTCTACGACTTGCGCGAGGCGCGCAAGAAGGCGCATATCCAGGAGGGGCTCGCCGTTGCTCTCTCGAACGTCGACGAGATCATCGAGCTGATCAAGAAATCCCAGACGCCGCCCGAGGCGAAGGTCGCGTTGATGGCGAGGACCTGGAAATCGCCGGTGGTCGAGGAGATGCTGAAGCGCGCCGCGACGGACGCCTCGCGTCCCACGGACCTGGGCAAGGAATTCGGCCTGCAGCAAAGCGGCTACAAGCTGTCGGACGCGCAGGCGCAGGCGATCCTCGATATGCGCCTCGCACGGCTCACAGGCCTGGAGCAGGACAAGATCGTCGCCGAGTACAAGGAGCTGATCGGGCAGATCGCGGATTTTCTGGACATGCTCTCCAAGCCCGCGCGCATCACGGCGATCATCTCCGAGGAGTTGAAGGCGCTGAAACAGCAGTACGGCGACAAGCGGAAGAGCGAGATCGTCGAGCAGGCGGAGGACCTGCAGATGGAGGACTTGATCGCGTCCGCGGACGTGGTGGTGACTTTCTCGCATGCCGGCTACATCAAGTCGCAGCCGCTCACCGACTACCGCGCGCAGCGCCGCGGCGGGCGCGGCAAGCAGGCGGCGACCACCAAGGAAGACGACTTCATCGAGCGTCTCTTTATTGCGAACACCCACGACACCATGCTGTGCTTCTCCTCGCGGGGCAGGGTGTACTGGCTGAAGGTCTACAACGTACCCCAGGGCACGCGCGTGAGCCGCGGCAGGCCGATCGTGAATCTCTTCCCGCTCACCGAGGGCGAGAAGATCAACGCGGTGCTGCCGATCAAGGAGTACGACGACAAGCATTACGTGTTCCTCGCGACTTCGCTCGGCACGGTCAAGAAAACTCCGCTCTCGCAGTTCGCCAATCCCCGCGAGAAGGGGATCATCGCGGTGGAGCTCGATGACGGTGACCACCTGATCGGCGCCGCGATCACCGAGGGCAAGCACGACGTGATGCTCTTTTCGGATGCGGGCAAGGCGGTGCGCTTCGAGGAGGACGACGTGCGGCCGATGGGCCGCCAGGCGCGCGGCGTGCGCGGCATGAAGGTCCCCGAAGGCCGGCGCGTGATCTCGATGCTGGTCGCCGACAGCGAGACCCAGACCGTGCTGACGGCGACCGAGAACGGTTTCGGCAAGCGCACGGCGATCGCCGACTACACGCGCCACGGCCGCGGCACTCAGGGGATGATCGCGATCCAGGCGAGCGACCGCAACGGCAAGCTGATCGGCGCGGTGCTGGTGGGCGACGAAGACGAAATCATGCTGATCTCCACCGGCGGCGTGCTGATCCGCACCAGCGTCAAGCAGATCCGCGAGATGGGGCGCTCGACCCAGGGCGTGCGCCTGATCGACCTCGACGAAGGCACCAAGCTCGCCGGCGTCGAGCGCGTCGCCGAGAAGGAAGAGGAAGAGGAAAACGGGCAGTAGTGATGGCCCGCGTCTACAGGGGTTGATGCTTGCGCTTTGAGTGGCACCCGGAGAAGGCGTCGGACAACCTGTCCAAGCACGGGGTTTCCTTCGAAGAAGCAGCCACCGTTTTCCGTGACCCGCTTTCGGCCACAGGCGCCGACCCCGACCACTCGGTCGGTGAAGAACGCTTTGTCACCTTCGGCGTCTCCGAGTGGCCGTCTGCTCGTCGTCGCTCATACGGAGCACGGGGATATAATCCGAATCATCACAGCGCGTCCCGCGATACCGGACGAAAGGAAACTCTATGAAGAAGGCTAGTCGAAAGTCCGCTGACGAGCTTCGTCCCGGATACAAGCGTTCGGACTTCACTTCCCTGGTCCGCGGCAAGTACGCCGCGCGGGTCGCTGAAGCAACCAACGTCGTCGTTCTGGAGCCAACCGTCGCGCACGCCTTTCCAAACGATCGATCGGTCAACGAAGCTCTGCGAGGACTGCTGCGCTCGAAGAAAGAATCTGCCCGCCCGGCTCCCCGTCCAACCCGGACACGGCGCGCCGGTTAGCGGGGCGTCATGCCGCAAGGACGAAGAGTAGACCCGTGATGCGGGTCATCAATTTCAGCGCCGGCCCGGCAATCCTGCCCGAAGAGGTGCTCGCGCAGGCCGCCGCCGAAATGCTCGACTGGCACGGTTCGGGCATGTCGGTGATGGAGATGAGCCATCGCGGCAAGGAGTTCATCGAGATAGCGGCGCAGGCGGAAAAAGATTTCCGCGACCTCCTCAGGGTCCCCGCCAATTACAAGGTGCTGTTCCTCCAGGGCGGCGCAACCCTGCATTTCGCGGCAATTCCCATGAATCTCCTCGCCGGGAAAAAGTCCGCCGACTATATCTATACGGGCGAGTGGGGCAAGAAGGCGATCAAGGAGGCGAACCGCTTCTGCGAAGTGAACGTCGCGGCGAGCTCGGAGGGCAAGAATTTCACCTACGCGCCCGAGCAGTCCGCGTGGAAGCTCGACCCGAAGTCGGCCTACGTCCACTACACCTCGAACGAGACCATAGGCGGGGTGGAGTTCCACTGGATCCCGGACACGGGGAAGGTGCCGCTCGTCGCCGACGCCTCCTCGCACATCCTTTCGCGGCCGCTCGATGTGTCGAAGTTCGGCCTGATCTACGCCGGCGCGCAGAAGAACATCGGCCCGGCGGGCCTCGTCATCGTCGTCGTGCGCGAAGACCTGCTCGGCCATGCGATGGAAGGCACGCCGACCGTCCTCGACTACAAGGTGCAGGCCGAAGCCGACTCCATGTCGAACACGCCTGCGAGTTACGCCTGGTACATCGCCGGCCTGGTATTCCAGTGGCTGAAGAAGCAGGGCGGTCTGGTGGAGATGGAAAAGAAAAACATCGCCAAGTCGAAGCTGCTCTACGACTTTCTCGACGGGAGTGCCTTCTTCAAAAACCCGGTGCGCAAATCCGACCGCTCGCGCATGAACATCCCGTTCACGCTGGCCGACGCGAAGCTCGACGGCGAGTTCCTCAAAGGCGCGGAAGCGCGCGGCATGGTGCAGCTCAAAGGCCACCGCGCGGTCGGCGGCATGCGCGCCTCGATCTACAACGCCATGCCGATCGAAGGGGTGAAGCGGCTGGTCGAGTACATGCGGGAGTTCGAGGCGAAGTCCGGCTGATCTCAGGGATTGCCCGGGGCGCCGTCAGGAAAGTCCAGCCTGTCAATCCGGCAACGACCCGGCGAGATCGGCGAGTGATCCGTTCACCGTAGTTTTTTCGCAGGGTTTCGACAGCCGTTCATCCAACGAAGGTCTGCTCACGGCCAAAAGCAGATATTCGGTCGAACCTCCGTCACCTGAGCGTGAAGCCGCCCTGTGTGACGTGCCGCACATACCGACACGGCAAGAAAGCGGATGCTGCGGAGGCGAGAGGTGTCTGCGAGAAATCCCGATTCTGACGCTTTCGACCACGACGCCGGACGTGCGCAGCAGGAGAATTACAGTGTCGAGACGGCTGTGGACATGGTTGATATTCATCTTCGCTCTCACCGGCGTCGTTGCCTGGAGACTCGCCGCAACTCTGCTCGCTACCCAGTCGCCTGATGCCGGGATCTCCGCATCCGCCTCCGTTGCAGAAACCACCGAGCCCATCTCCCCCATTCCGGAGTCCGTTCTCCTGGATCCGAGAAAAGTGTCGCTGGGGAGGCGCCTTTTTGACGACCCCCGCCTCTCGGGGGACAACAGCACCGCTTGCGCCACCTGCCACGTACTGACCAAGGGCGGAATGGATGGGCTCAGGCGCTCGATCGGCGTTCACGCCCGGGCGGGAGACATCAACGCACCGACCGTCTTTAACAGCAGGTTCAATTTCAGGCAATTCTGGAACGGCCGGGCGGTTTCTCTCGAAGATCAGATCGACGGCCCGTTCCTGGACGCCAAAGAGATGGATTCGGCATGGCCGGCGACGATCGCCAAGCTCAAGCTTGATGAGCACTACAAGTCGGAATTCGCGAAAATCTATCGCGACGGAATTCAACCCGCCAGCGTGAAGGACGCCATCGCGACTTATGAGCGCTCCCTCATCACTCCCAATTCCCGCTTCGACCGCTATCTCAAGGGCGATCGCGGCGCGCTGACGCGCGATGAAACCGAGGGCTACCGGAGATTCAAGAGCTACGGCTGCATCGCCTGCCACCAGGGCGTCAACGTGGGGGGCAACATGTTCGAGCGGCTCGGCATCATGCGCGACTACTTCAAGGACCGGGGAAATATCACGCCCGCCGATCTCGGCCGTTTCAGCGTGACCGGCATCGAGAGCGACACCCACGTGTTCAAGGTCCCGAGCCTGAGAAACGTCGCGCTCACCGCGCCTTATTTCCACGACGGTTCGGCGGCGACGCTCGAACAGGCGGTGGTGATCATGGGTGAGTACCAGCTGGGGATCGCCATCCCCTCCGGCGATGTCGCCCTCATCGTCAAATTCTTGCGCACCCTCACCGGCGAATACAACGGCAAACCCTTATGAAGCTGCGCATGGGGAACTCGAAGCGATTGCTGGCCGGCCTCGTGATCGCGGCCTTGCTGGGGTTTCTCTTCGTCAATTCCCCCTCCATCGACCACGTCAGGCATACCCAGGTGCTCACCGCCTTGAGCAAGCTGCAGGAGCTGGATTCCCAGATGGACGAAATTGTGCTCAAGCACCGTTTTGGCCTGGTCAACAACTACGATTCCCTGGTGGCGACGCTGGAATCGATCGAGCGGTACAAACACGATCTGGAGAAAGGCGGCTATGCCATCGCGGGCCTCGGCAATCCTGAGATCGACCGGGCGATGGCTGACTATTCCAAGTCGCTGGCGGAAAAAGAAGCCGTCATAGAACGATTCAAGTCGCGCAACGCCGTGCTGCGGAATTCCTCCTACTATTTTCCGCTGGCCGTGGACAAGCTTTCCCGCGATCCCCGGGTTTCCGGGGCACTGCGCGCGCAGGCAGAGTCGCTCCTGCGCCGGGTTCTGCTGCTGCGCATTTCGGCGACCACCGACGAGTATGAGAGCGTCGCCCGGGCGCTGCGTCCGCTCCTCGAGAAACGGGGCAGCTCTCCGGGGCCGGTTGGACTGCTGCTGCAGGAGGTCATACAGCACGCCCAGAAAATTCTCGCCTACCAGCAGGAGGTGAACCAGCTGGTCCTGAGGATCACCTCCGCGCAGACGGAACACCTGGGCATAGGCCTGACGCAAAGCTATACCCGCTCCTTCGAGCGCGACCTGGCGCGCGCCAATGTCTACCGCTTTTTGCTCTTCCTGTCGTCGCTTGCGCTGCTTGCGTACGCGGTCGATTCCTTTCTCCGGCTGAGGAAAAACGCCGCACGGCTCCGGCAAACCGAGGAACGCTACCGCCAGCTGGTGGAGCTGTCGCCCGATGCCATTTTCATTCTTACCGAGGGCAAGGTGGTTTTCGCCAATGGCGCATGCGCCAGGCTGTTCGGCGCCGCCGCTGCCGAGGAGCTCATCGGGAAAGATACCTTCGAATTGATTCACGCCGGCGGCCACGACTCAGGCCAGCACCGGCACCGCATAGCGGAGATAGGTCAATCGAAGTCACCCATCGAAATGCAGATCGTCAGACTCGACGGCGCTGCAGTCGATGTGGAAGTTACCGCCGGTCCCCACGTATACGAGGGCAAGCCCGCGATGCAGGTGGTGTTGCGGGACATTACGGAACGCAAGAAGTCCGCCGAGCGGCTGACTTATCTTGCCCAGTACGACACCTTGACCGGCCTGCCCAACCGCAACCTGTTCCACGACCGGCTGTCGCTTGCGGTGGCCAAGGCGAAGCGCAGCGGGCAGATGCTGGCACTGATGTTCATGGATCTCGACCGTTTCAAGGAAATCAACGACACGCTGGGGCATGCGACCGGGGACAAGGTGCTGCAGGCGGCCGCCGCGCTGCTCAGGAAGTCGCTGCGCGAGGTGGATACCGTCGCGCGCCTCGGAGGGGACGAGTTCACCATCATTCTGGAAAATATCGCCGATGCCGGCCACGTGACGGCGATAGCGGAGAAGATCAGGCAGGCTCTTGCCGGTCCGATCATCACTGAAGGGGGACACGACGTCTTCATCACCGGGAGCATCGGCATCACGCTCTATCCGCGCGACGCGGACAACATCGACGCACTTCTGCAAGCCGCCGACGTGGCCATGTATCAGGCCAAGGAAGAGGGGCGGAATACCTATGCGTTCTATGCACCCGACCTGAACGCACAGGCCGCCGGGCGTCTGCAGATGGAAGGCCTGCTGCGTCGCGCCCTGGAACGCGAAGAATTCGTGGTGCACTACCAGCCGAAAGTGGACGTGCAAAGCGGCCGCATCACCGGCATGGAGGCGCTGATCCGCTGGAATTCGAACGAGCTGGGCCTCGTCTCCCCCGGGCAGTTCATTCCGGTCGCGGAAAAGTCCGGGCTCATCGTTGCCATCGGCGCATGGGTACTCAAGGCCGCCTGCGCCCAGAACAAGGCGTGGCAGGACCAGGGATTCCCGTCGCTGCTGGTTTCGGTCAATCTCTCGCCGCGCCAGTTCCGGGAGAAAAATCTGGTGGAAATGATAGCCGGGGTGCTCGCCGATACCGGACTGGAGCCCCGCTTTCTGGATCTCGAGATCACCGAGGGCATGGTCATGCACAATGCCGAGACGGCAATCGCCCTGCTGGAGCGGCTGCACCGGCTCGGGATCCAGCTCTCGGTCGACGATTTCGGAACCGGTTATTCGAGCCTGGCCTATCTCAAACGCTTTCCGGTGCAGACACTCAAGATCGACCAGTCGTTCGTTCGCGACCTCACCGTCGCCGGGAACGATACCGGCATCGTCAAGGCGATCATTGCCATGGCCGAGAGCCTCAAACTCGGCGTGGTCGCGGAAGGAGTGGAAACCAGGGAACAACTCGCCTGCCTCGCGAGCCTGCACTGCGGTCAGTACCAAGGCTACTATTTCAGCAAGCCGGTGCCGGCGGCCGACTTTGTCCGGATACTGCAACGCGACCGGTCTTCAGCAGGAGCAGTCCAGCGTGGGTGAGCTCGACGCGAGCGCCTTCTTGCCGGAATGCGGAAAGCCCCGGAAGCCCGGGGCCGATCGTCAGGCCGCGATCCTCTCGGGCAGCAGGCGACCGGATTCCCGGCTGACGACTGCGTAGCACTCGCAGACCCGTTCCTCCAGCTTTGGCCGGTCGAGCACTTTGATGCGGCCGCGACTGTAGTGGATCAGTCTGGCCGCTTGAAGGCGCCCCGCCGCCTCCGTGACGCCCTCGCGGCGCACCCCCAGCATATTCGCGATCAGTTCGTGCGTCATGTGCAGCTCGTTGGAGTACAGCCGGTCCAGGCTCAACAGCAGCCAGCGGCACAGTTGCTGGTCCACCGAGTGATGCCGGTTGCAAACGGCAGTCTGCGACATCTGCGTGATCAGCGCCTGGGTGTAGCGCAACAGCAGATGCTTCATCGGGCCGCTGCGCGTGAATTCCCTCTTGAGGATGTTTGACGGGAGGCGGTACGCGGTGCCGGCGCTTTGCACCACCGCCCGGCTGGTTGTGGAGTCCCCGCCCATGAACAGCGCGATACCGAGCACGCCTTCAAAGCCCACGACCGCAATTTCTGCCGACTCTCCGCTTTTCATGACGTAGAGGAGCGACACGATGCAGTCGGTGGGGAAATACACGTAGTCCAATTGACCGCCGGACTCGTAGAGCGCCGTGCCGAGGGGCAGCGACACCAGCTCGAGGTACGGCAGCAGGCGCCGATACTCCGCCGTGGGCAACGCGGCAAGAAGTTGATTTTGAGTGGGGGCAGGCGTTCCGGATGCAGCGAGATTCGTACTCATGAACAACTCCAATCAAATCTCCCCGCGCGTATGGTCCCTTTTCCGTACCTTATGCAACAGGGTATAGAAGAGAACCCTAACGAAAGCTTGATCTTTCTGTGGCGCATCGTCGGCCGGCTGTAGCTGGCTGACTACGTCCGCGGCGGGCTCCGAGAACAAGAATTTCGGCTACGCGCCCGAACAAGAAAACACATCGCGATCGCACCACGCGCGTCCTGCTGCAGGACCGAAAGGTGGAAAGCCGGCGAAGAATTGTGGCAGCATCACCGGCGATCATGAACGCGTACACCGCCAAGGAAGCGCTCGCGAGGCTCGTCGCGGGAAACCAGCGCTTCGTGAGCGGCAAGGCGCGCTTCCCGGTCATCCGCAAAGAGGTGCTGAAGCAGCTGGCGAAGGGCCAGCGTCCCTATGCGACCATCCTCGGCTGCTCGGATTCGCGCGTGCCGGTGGAGCTGCTGTTCGACGCAGGTTTCGGCGAGCTGTTCGTGATCCGGGTGGCGGGCAACGTGATCTCACCCGAGGTCATGGGCTCGATGCAGTACGCCGGCGTGGTCCTGCGCACGCCGCTGTTCGTGATACTCGGCCACGAGGGCTGCGGTGCGGTGCAGGCGGCGCTCGCCGCGAAGCTGAAGGGCACGCGGCAGGGCCGGCACATCGAGGCCCTCCTCGCGAACATCCTGCCGGGGCTGCAAGGCGCGGGCTCGCTCGCCGCCGCGGTGGAGGCGAACGTGCGCTGGTCGATGCATCAAGTGCTGGAAACGCCCGAGGGAAAGGCCGGCGCCGCGAGGGGCGTCAAGCTGGTCGGTGCAATATACGAGCTGGAGACCGGACGAGTGCGGTTCCTCGAGCCCTAGCCCTCGCTTCCGGCGCGCCGATTCGCGAGCCGCCCTCGTTCCTGGAAATGGCGACTATTTCGCGGCAGCCGGAAAAGCCGGCAGCTTGCCGATGTCGCGCAGGTCGTGCTGGATGATCACGGTCGCGTTGAGGTTCGCGGCGATCTTCTTCAACCGCTCCATCGACGCTACCGTCTGCGCGCGGTCGTAATTGAAGGCCGGCACGCCGTTCGATTCGTAGTTCTCGCGGAAGTGCACGGCGTCGCCGGCCAGCAGGAAATTGTGTCCCGACTTGAGGCGCACCAGGAGGCTCGAGTGCCCGGGCGTGTGGCCAGGCGTGCGCAGCACGACCACCGTGCCGTCGCCGAACACGTCCTTGTCGAGGACCTGCGGCTCGACCTTGCGCTTCTCGTCGAGCCAGACCTTGAAGCCGGCGACGTTCGCGCCCTGCATCGGCGGGTTTGCCGTGATGCCGTCCCAGTCGCCCTTGCCGATGTAGAGCGTCGCGCCGGCGAACGGCGAGAGCTGGCCGGTGTGGTCGCCGTGGAAGTGGCTGATGCCGACGTATTTCACCTGCTCCGGCTTCACGTTCAACTCGGCGAGGCGCTCGACGATGCCGACCTTAGGCGCATTCGGGTTCGAGCCCGGCGCGAAACCGGTGTCCCAGACCATGTACTCGTCGCCATGCTTGATCAGGTAGCAGCTGAACGTGAAAGTCAGCGCGAGGTCCGGCTTGTACGCGAAGGTGTCGCTGAAGCGTTCGGCGACGATGGTGGGCTTCGCGCCGGTGCCGCATTCGATCCGGGTCAGCGTGACTTCGGGTGCCGTCTGCGCCACCGCGGACAGCGAGAACAGCGTGCCGGCGCCGATCGCCAGCCAGATTCTGGTATTCATCGTTTAACTCCTTCTAAGTAATTGGCCAATGATATCCGCTTCGCGCTCGACCCTGCCGTCGATGAGCCGGCGGGCCCGGAGCGAGCCGGCGGTGGAGAACGCATAGTAGAATCAATTCGCCGCCGAAGCCAGGGTGGCTGCGCGCTCAACGAGGGAAAAAAATGAAAAAGACCGTCCTTTTCGCCGCTGCACTTCTCGGCCTCGCGGCGGCGGTTTCGCAGCCTTTAGCGCAGCCTTATCCGAGCAAGCCGGTGCGCTGGCTCGTGCCCACAGGCGCGGGCAGCGCGCTCGACGTGGTGGCGAGGCGCGTGGCGCCGAAGCTGGCCGAAGCGCTCGGCCAGCCGGTGATCGTCGAAAACAAACCGGGCGGCAACAGCGTGGTCGCGGCGCGCGAGGCGGCGCGTTCGGCCCCCGACGGCTACACGCTCTACCAGGGCGTGATCAACAACGCCATCAACGACGTCCTCACGCCCGACCCGTGCTGCCTCCTGAACGACAAGCTGGTGCCGGTGACGCGGCTGATCTCGACCTCGCTCGTCATGGTGGTGCATCCGTCGGTCCCGGCGAATTCCGTCAAGGAGTACGTCGCGCTCGCGAAGTCCAGGCCGAATGCGCTCACCTACGCCTCGGGCGGCCCGGGTTCGATCACCGAGATGATCGGCGAGCTGCTCAAGTACACCACCGCCATCAAGGTGCGCGAGATTCCCTACAAGGCGATCGGCGCCGAATATCCCGACCTGACCGGCGGCCACGTCGAAACGGCGTTCCTCGCGCCGGTGGTGATCCGCGACGCGGTCGCTGCGGGCAAGCTGCGCGCGCTCGCCGTGGCCGACAGCCAGCGCGTGAACATCCTGCCGGGCGTGCCGACGATGGCGGAAGCCGGCTTTGCCGGGGTCGAAGGCGTGGGCTGGAACGGCATCTTCGTTCCCGCCGGCACCCCGGCGATCATCATCCGGCGGCTGCACAAGGAAATCGCCGCGATCCTGCAGGGCAAGGAAATGAAGGACGACTCGGCCAACCTCGGCTACCGCCTCGGCGGCGAATCGCCCGAGGAGTTCGCCGCATTCGTGCGCTCGGAGGAACAGAAGTGGAGCAAGGTGATCAAGGACGCGAACATCAAGGTTGAATGAGGGGCTGACCATTGGGTACGATGATTCATCTGGCCGTCGGTCAGCTTGAGGTAGATTGGGGCAAGAACAACTTCTTCACCAATCACAGTGCTCTTTTCCAGTCGTCCGATCTGAAACTCGTGCCTTCCTATTACGCTGGTGACAACTGGCCGGACGGTGACCCGATTGTTGAAATGAACGAGGGACTCGGAAAGCCACTTGGGCATGTAGTAGATCGCCTGGAGCTGTTGGGGCACACGCTGCGCGCGACAGAGCACCACTACAACAGGCTGCACCAACTCCACGATCTTGAAGAGCAACCAATACCATTCGATCAACTACGTGAGGCACTAAGGAAGGTAGACGTAACGCGAGTTAGCGGTAACTACCGAGAGGACTATAAGCCTGGGCAGTTCGTAAGGACGGAAATACTGGATAGGTTGGCGCTGGACTCAGAAAAGCACGACTACTACCAGTCCGGACTTCGCCCGGACCACTGGGAAGTTGACCTTCTTTTGGAAAACTTCGGGGCCAACGGAGCTTTACGACTTCTTGCAGAAAACAAAGTAAATCATGCGCTCGATGTAAGTTGGGACTTTACTCCATTGGTCGAATCGGGCTGGGCGACACGTGACGAATTCCGACCAGGACCATTGCCAGAACAGCGATTCCTGATTGTGACCGAGGGCAGTTCGGACGCGAAAATACTGCAAAAAGCCCTTGAGCTATTCCGTCCTCATATTTCGGATTTCTTTAGGTTCGTGGACATGGAGGAGGGATATCCCTTTAGTGGAACTGGAAATCTGCACCGATTTGCACAAGGGCTAATAAGTATCGGTGTTCAGAACAATACGGTGATCGTCTATGACAATGATGCGGAAGGCATCGCCAAGATGGCCGAAACGAAACGGCTGTCGCTGCCACCGAACATGCGAGTGATGCAACTGCCGCCTCACGACGACTTTATACACTTCAAGACGATCGGGCCGACCGGTGTTGGGATCGCAGACATCAATGGAAAGGCAGCAGCAATCGAGTGCTATCTAGACTTGCAAAGAGTCGGACTTCCTGAACCTATCGTCCGTTGGAGTTCCTTCAACCGAGATCTCGGCATTTATCATGGCGAACTTCAACACAAGACGCAATATATGAAGGACTTTCTCCAGATGAGGTCCCTGGAGCAAGGCTATGACAAAAGAAAGATAGAACTTGCTCTCGATGCCCTCGTCACAGAGAGCATCGCAATCGCAGAGGGGAAACTTATTGCAACCACGTAGTGCGCGAGATCCGCTACCAAGTGGTATATGTGATCATCTGAGCGCGACTGTCACCCGCCCGTCCGAAGAGATCGCGAGAAATAACCATGATAAAACAGAGCTTGTCATTCGAACTGCCCGTACCGTGGCTAAAGAAAAGGTTTGAAACCTCCCAGATCGGGACAATCAATTTCCTTGTCGGCCCTAACGGCAGTGGCAAATCAAAGTTCGCAGCGACGTTGCAGTCAAATCTGAACAACGCACGCATGCTTGGAACGGATCGACTTAGTGGCATGGAGCAGTCTAGCGTGATGAGGATCTTTGGGGACCATTTCGCGGGCGGACTCGCCAAGAACCATTTTGTCCATTTCAAAAACGCAGGTCTCCATGGATCAGGAATCGATACGATTGTGCTTCTAGAAGAGCGGATGGAGCTCCGCATTCAGGTCGAAGCGACGCTCAGCCATCTGTTCAATCGTAAGATCATTCTCGAGTGGGACTCTGGAAATCTCGTCGCACGGGCTGTGCTTGGAGAAACCGGCGATTCTTATAGGCTTGATCGCGACGAGTGTCATGGGATCAAGGAACTGCTCGTCCTCCTGACGCATTTGTACAACGATGAGCATCCGTATTTGATTATCGATGAACCGGAACTCAACTTGCACCCCCAGTACCAGGCATTCTTCATGCAGGAGGTTCGCAAGCTCGCAGGCGATCCAGGTGTGGACAGGAAAAAGAAGTTTATCTTTCTAGTCACGCACTCTCCTTTTATCCTCGACTTTCGATCTGTCGAGGATGTGAAGTCCGTTATTTCCTTCAATCTAGATCACTCGATTCCAAACCACATTCTCGACCTTGATCCGGCGGCGACAGCGAGGTTATCGGCATTGGTGCCACGATTGAATGTGCACCACAAGCAACTATTCTTCTCTGACAACCCGATTTTCGTTGAAGGAATTCTCGACGCTCAGCTCGTTGGGACAATGCAGGAAGCGCGCGGCGTATCAGTCGCTGGGGCGGGGAGTTGCATTATCGACGCTGGTGGGTGTGAAGAGGTAAATCGCTATCTGGAATTGTGTATAGCATTTGGCAAGAGCGCCTATTTCTTGTACGACCTGGACAGCCTGTTTGGAGGCAATCTTCGAGCGTGTGTAAAAGACGACGGTTCGGTGCAGAGCTTCCTGGTAACGGCGGGTGTAGGAAGCGATTTTTCAAAATACTGTGGAGAATTGGATGGGAAGTTGACGGCCGTAGTCGATCGCCTCCTCGCGCTTAATCCTGTGCCGCAACCGCTCGCGCGATTGGCAGAGTTTCTTACCGAGATTGGGCCAAGAGCACAGTGGAAGAAAAACGCTTGGTCGAAAGCTCGCATCGCGGTTATGACGGCGATTAGCCGTAGTCGCTCGGCTTTAATCGCGGCGGTATCTCAAACAGCTGTCGAGGAGATCGAGGGACGACTAAGGCAGCTTGTGATCGCGTTGAAGCAACGAAATGTCATTCTCCTGCCCGGCGGAACATTGGAAAGATACTTGCCTAAATATACGGGAGACCACTACGAAATTTCAGACGAAGACAAGCGACAAGCTATTGACGGCGAGATCGAGGAAATGTCAAAGGCAATGACGACTACAGAACTAGCGGCGAGATATGGAGAGCTATATGAGGCGGTGTGTGCGCTCCCGTCTAAGGTAAGCGTAGACGTGGAGCGAGTTCTTAGAGATTACCTAAGTCACTACATCCATGATCTACAAGCTGCAGTCGTCAGTAATCCGACCTGGACGCTTGATCAAGTTCGATCACACCTGAATTCGATACAAAGAGCCACAGTTAGGGTTTTTTCTGTTTCGGAGCTGAACCGAGGACCGCACAAGGAATTCAGTGCCGTTGTCGCGATAACTGAAATGCTTGGTCAGAAGGAAAGGCTCGTGCGTGTGAGTCATCAGACCAACGCGGGCATGGGCGACTTCAAGATCGAGTTCAAAGAGTGAACCAAGACTCAAACCACGTAGGTTATCCGATCGACGTAACCTCTTGTCAATGCCCGCCTCTTGGTCGAAACAACCAGTTCACACAGGAGACGTCATGAAGCAATTGATTGCATTCGTTGCCGGCATCTTGACCCCGACTCTCATCATGATGGCCGGGGGCATTTCGAACCCCGCACTCGCCCAAACCTGGCCGAGCAAGCCGATACGCATCGTGATCGCGCAGGCGCCCGGCAGCGCGACGGATGTGATCAGCCGCGTGGTCGGCAATCAGCTCTCGCTGAGTCTGGAGCAGCCGATCGTGATTGATGCGCGGCCGGGGGCGGGCGGGGTGCTCGGCACGGAGGTGGCCGCGCGGTCGGCGCCGGACGGCTATACGCTGTTCATGGGGA
>Ga0193726_1001385_pt1 | contig 19270 bp, 12 predicted proteins | sample H2c1metaG_FD_144928 | JGI IMG/M metagenome (GOLD analysis project Ga0193726, IMG submission 144928) | Soil microbial communities from a riparian zone of the East river system, Colorado, United States - H2c1 | ecosystem: Environmental > Terrestrial > Soil > Riparian zone | place: USA: East River... | reverse complement strand
GGCCGGCGTCTTTGAGAATTCCACCGGGTCAATGGCGACAGGTACGTCCACGGTGAGATTGGGTCCCACCGGCACGAACATGGCGTTCGAGATGGACGGTGTGAAGGCATTGAACGAGGCGGTTCCCGTCAAGGACTCCGCGGCGCCCGTGTCGTCGAACGCGTTCATCGTGTAGGTGAATCGAGGATTGGTGGGGGAAATGCCCAGATCCGACGCGAATACGGGCATGAGCACGGTTGAGCCATCTGTCGGTGCATCCGCATTGAACTCGACCAACTCCGCGCCGGTTTTAAGATTGACCAGGAAGGTGCCGATTTGCCCGCTCGCGGTGCCCGTCTCAACGGTACCGATGTCGCCCGAGAACAGGACGAAATCATAGACGCCATCGCCGTTGACGTCGATAAAGATGTCGTACTCACCGGAGGCCGGATTCGAGAACCGTCCATAGGTGTTAACGGCGAACACCAGCACGCTGTCCGTCGCCGAAATCGGATTTGTCTGCACACCGACAGCGCGCGGTTCGAAGGCCGCTGCGATCGTCCCACTCTTGGGATTCTTCAAGCCCCAGGCGTAGAAGTCTCCATTGCCGCTGATCACACCATTGCGATTCGACAGACGAATGCTGGGGTGCTTGCCATCGCGCAAGTCGGCATCCACGGTCGATCGTGCACGCGTTACGAGATAGTACGGCAGGTTGAGGCTGACCCCGTTGTTCGACGCGAACTCCGGTGTCAGTGTGATGGCGCCGGAGGCATCCTCGAAGGCGACATTGCCGGAGGCATCGTGAGTGGCGCCCGCGGTCCCTGCCGGCACTTCGAGGGTCATGCGCAGAACCTCCTCATCATGTCCGCGCACCGATACCGTCGAACGCGACAAGTGAACCGAATGCGGAACACCGCCCGCCGCGGTTGCAACTGCCGTGAAGCTGGCTGGCAGCCGCTCGTGATTGCGCACGATGAGGTCCCGCTCCTCCTTGAAGTTGCGGGTCAATTCGGCGACGCCAAAGGACATCAGTCCCATCTGCCCGTCTTCATCGCCGTGCACAGTGACATTGGTGGCGGTGGCACCCACCGCTTGCACCAGGCCCGAACCCTCGATTCGCGGCGCATAGTCAGGAAGCGCGGTCGGCGATGCGGTCTGAACGACAGCCGCGCGCAGACCGGGTTCTTTCCAGTTCTTGTGCGCCTGCACGGCGAGGGCTGCGACGCCGGCGACATGCGGGGTTGCCATGGACGTGCCCGACTCAAACGTGCCGCCGGTACCGGTGCCCATGTTGGTCGAAAACACATTGACGCCCGGCCCAGATACGTTGGGCTTCAAGTCGCCGTCGTGGCTGCGCGGACCGCCGGAGCTGAACGACGCGGCCAATTTAAAGGTGGCGTCCGCTATGTTCGCCGGTACCACCGAGGCGTTGACCGGCGACGGCGCGGCCACGAAGGTGGGGGTATCGCTCTGAAGAAGTTCGATGAACGGAATCGTCGCGGCATCGATTGCCGGATTGAAGAACCCGGCAGCGTTGTTGACCACGCCGACAGCGACCGCACCGGCGTTCTGCGCATTCGTGACCTTCACGTCGAACGTGCAGTTACCGCGTGCGACGATCACCAGCGCGCCCTTGGCGCCAGTGGGGAAATCCGTGGCATTGCAACCCAAGCCAAGAGTGGTGCCGCTCTTCAGAATGACGGCGGCGACGTTACCGGTCGGCAGCTTCAGGCTGTTGGCTTCGACGCCGTTGGCGCCCCCGCCCGAGGACAGCGCGATATGCACGCCATTGACCAGGAAGGCTCGGGCATTCATCGCCGCGACGCTGATGGCATGGCTGGCCGTGCCCGGGTCGCTGGTGATATAGGGTGCCGGTCCATTGTTGCCGGCGGCGGCGACCACGATGATGCCGGCTTTGGCGGCATTGTCAGACGCGATCGCGTCCGCGGTGCCGGTCACGCCATAAGGCGAGCCCAGCGACATGCTGATGACGTCCATATCGTTATGCACGGCCCACTCGATCGCATCGGCGACCACGTCGGTGGATCCTGTGCAACCGAACACACGCACCATGTACAGGTCGGCAAGCGGCGCGACGCCGGGGCCGATGCCGAAACCGGCCGCGTAGGCGGCCTCGTTGTAAGGGCCGTGATAGGTCGCGCCATCATTGGTGACGCCAAAGCCGGCCGCGGTGCCGGACACATGGCTGCCGTGACCATTGCAGTCCAGAGGATTCGAATCCGGCACAGGCACGCTGCCGGTCACGTCTGCGTCGTAGTCATCACCGACCAAATCGGTGCCGCCTTTGACCTTGGGCGCATGGGGACCAAACATCTTGGGGTCCGCCGGGGCCGCGCTGGTTGCGGCTGCGGCAGCAAACGCCGCCACCGTGCCGGGACCGCCGAAGTTCGCGTGCGTGTAGTCGACACCGGTATCGATGATGGCGATCTTCACGTGCTCGCCGCGAAACCCGGGTACTCCTTGCCACACCGCGGGCGCGCCGATGAACGGCACGCTCACGACGTTTTTGATGTTGTACTTGGGTACGCCGACGACCTGCATGACGCCGGGCAAGCTGGACAGTCCCGCAACCTCGCCGCGGGCGATCTGCACTTTCATGCCGTTCATGGAGTCGTGATAATGCGCGAGTATTTTCCCGCCGCGCGCGACGATGCTCGGTTCGAGACCTGCGTGCTGCTGCGCCACTTGCGTGTGAATCGCATCGTGATCCTGCTGACTGATCACGTGCCCGGGAACCCGCGCGCGAGCTTCCGCGACTGACTCGGCGCTCATGGTGACAACCACTTTGATCTGCTCTTTATCGAGCAGCGACAGGGGCTGGCGAGCCGTGGTCAGTGGCCCAGTGCGGGCCGCGGCCTTGAAGCGGCTTGCACCGGCTTGTTGCGCGATGGCGGTCGGCGGCATCGCCACAGTGAAAGTAATCAGCGCTGTGAACGCGACCAGCGGCCAGCGCGCCCGTCGTGCTGTCGTCGCTGCGACGATCAGTCCTTTGGATCTCTGCATGTCAGTACCCCCAGAAGTTTTTTTATTAAGAGCAGTGCTCGTTGATGACCGGTGAGATGCGTCAGCGCTTCACTGGCTTCTGACTCTAGAGTACTGCCGCGTCAACTGCAGGGCCAACTTATTTTGCCGTGTCCCTCCGCGCTCAATTAGACATAACCCCGCGTTGAAGCCGCGGCGAAATACCCTTCTCGCTCATATACGTGGGGTATCAGGACACCCAGGCCAGCTTCTCTGAGGACAACTCCGCCTCCCCGTCCCATCGATAGGCCACCAGCGGTCCTTCGCGTGCCGCACTGTAATCAAGGCATGCGAACCGCGGTGAAATCACCTGGGGAGTTCCGCTAAACCAGTAATGTCCGAACAGCACCGGAGGCCCTGTGTACGGATGCCCCGCCCAAGGCGTCGGCATCGGCGCATCGGGAATTTTGTCCATTTCCTCAGACGGCCCTATCACCGCCTTGCGGTAAGTGGACAGGTCCTCTTGCCACCATCGAACGCGTACTTCGTGACGCACCTTGCCTTCCTTGTCCTGAAATGAGATTCCAGCGGGAAGCTCGACCTCCAGCCCCTTGCAGACGATCTCGATCGCCTCATACAGAGCGTGACCCTTTCGGCTTCCCAGCAAGATCATCGCATCGGTCAGCCCCGAGCTCGATCCCATGGCCTTCTGCAGCAAGTCGATCGACGGCTGATGCCAGCAGGCATGCACCACGCGTAAGCCAGGAAGGTCCAACCACAAGGGCAACGTTTTGAACCAATCGGTGATGTCGCACTGCCGCTGCGTGCCCTCCACGACGTCCAAAAACGCCTGATGCTGCTCCCGATTCCCCGGCCTGTGATGGTCCCGTAAGAACTTCCCCGGATGCTCCGGATCCGGCGTCACCCACGCGATCGCATTGAATTCATGATTGCCCATGATGCAACGGGCCGACCCCGCATCGGCCATGCGGCGAACCAATTCAATCGTGGCCAATTGTTGAGGTCCGCGATCGATCAAATCCCCAACGAAGACCACCGTTCGATCCGGATGGCGCCAGGCGCCGCCCGTGTCGCTGTATCCCAAATGCTGAAGCAGCCCGACCAGCTTCTCGTACTGACCGTGTACATCGCCGATGACGTCAAGATTCATGCATTGGCATCCATCCTGGGCTCGCCGGTCATCCTATTGACCGCCGCCTCATCCTACGGCGCGTCGCCTCGACGCCTAGACGAGGTAGGGATGCAGGGTCTTGTGCGGAATCGAGCAGCTGGAACCGGCTCGCCACGCCGCAACGGCCGCGACCATGGCCGTCATCCCCAGGACCAGCGAGCACACCATCATGGCCGTCAGCACGGGATTTCGACGCCACATATATCAGGATGCGCGGAAGACGTTATTGGTATCGATCATCATAGCGAGATTCCCCTTCGCTTAAACAATACAACACCGCAGAACTCGAAAAGTTCACTCCTTCCCGCTTGGTCGAGCAGTTTATGGGCCTTGCGCGCCCTGTCACATCCTCGTCGCAATCCTATGCGTCTTAGTCGCGATGTTTCTCCACGGACGGGATGCCCGCGGCAAACCAGGCACCCGCCACGTTTCGAATCAGCAGCACCGGACTCGGACAGTCTCCAGGTACCGGTGTCAGCGCATCGTCGATCTCGAAATCGCCATCCTGCTTGAGTGCAACACCGGTCAAGGTCGTGTTGTGCAAGGTGAAGGGTGCCGCTGCTTCGCAAATCAAGGTTGCAAACACACTCTGCCCGCCGTTGCCGCCGATCGCGTTGCCGCCCCCCAGCAGCAACCCCTTGCCCTCGACCCGGATGCGCCCGTCAACCGAGATTTCAGCGCGCAGATCGGCGATGACCCAAATCTGACCCGCCGGGTTGACGCCGCGCACGACATTTCGGTTCACGCTGGGCGAAGTACCATCGGCATTCGCAGCGCCCGCAGCGCTTGATACCGGAATCACGCCGATTCCACCTCTGAATCTCGCCAAGGATTCGTCACCCGCCGCCGCAAAGGAACAGCCGATCCCAAGAATCACCGCGACAATTGATAGTTTCTGGATCAAGACACATTCTCCTTATCCGTGAGTGAATACGATTTCACTGTTCGATGTTCTACCGCTCCTCAGCGCCCGCCAAGCACGATCGACTCGGACATCCGCGCCGCGGCCTAAGCCCCGCATACAACATAATCATCGCTTCGTGTTGCGGGTCTGATTTACCCTACTTGGCTGAGGCAACGGCATCGAGATTGGTCTATTATTTATCTGCGCCATTCGCTGCGCGAAGAAGTGTTTGGAGACGGGACCCGATGTTCAAGAAAACTCGTGACGGCGCACCCAAACCGCCTGGCTCGACCGGCAACGAGCCCGCCCCGCCGTATCTGAGTGAGAAGCTCATCGCCGAACTCCAAGGCGCCGTCAGTGCCGCACGGCACAAACGAATGCCGCGCCCAACCGACAAAGGCGAGAACCGATCAACCGAAAAAGACTTCTGAATTTTTTGGCCGTTCGCATTGTATGGAATCACGACCCGCCTTCATCTTTGATCTCGACGGTACGCTGGTCGACAGTGTCTACCAACATGTGCTGGCTTGGCAGGAAGCTCTCGACTCTGAAGGGATCGCGCTGTCGGTCTGGCGTATCCACCGAAAGATAGGCATGAGCGGCGGCTTGTTCACAAATCAGCTGCTGCGTGAGACGAGGATCGAGATCAGCGAAGAGAGCAAGGCTAGATTGCGGCATGCGCACGCAGCCGCGTATCGACGCCTGACATCGAAGGTGCGCCCGCTTCCGGGTGCACGCGAGCTGTTGGCAACGCTCAGCCTCGCCCGCATTCCGTGGGCGATCGCGACCAGCGGGCGCATGGAAACCGCGGCACCGAATTTGGATCTGCTGGGGGTAGACCCAACCCTCTCGGTGGTCATTACCCGCGATGACGTCAAATATGCCAAACCGGATCCTGACTTGTTCGTCGCTGCCGCCAATAGGCTCGGCTGCCCGATCAGCAGCGCCGTCGTGGTCGGCGACAGCATCTGGGATGTGCTCGCGGCCCGACGCTGCCAAGCACTGGGCGTCGGGCTGCTATCGGGAGGCTACGGAGCCGATGAACTTGAACGGGCCGGCGCCTATCGCGTCTATGACGATCCGGCGGATTTGCTCGCTCATCTCGATGAGGTCGGAGGGCGCCGCTAAGGACCACTCCTGTGCTGCGCCTTCGGACTTGGCGCGGTTTCTCATCCCTGTGAAAGGTTCTGCAGCTCCTCCACTGCATCGGCGAAATCCAGCTTGAACTCCTCGACGACCTGTCGCGCCGATTTGACGCTGTCGATGAGGCCCACGCCCTGCCCCACGAAGTAGGTCACCAGATTCCGCGCGGCAGGATTGCCGGCGGCGGCAGAGCGCTCAATCGCGCGCAGCGCGCCCTCACTGATGAGGGACTGCAGCGGCATCGGCAAGGGGCTGGGACTGTCGGGCAGCTCCCAGGCGTCGGTCCAGCTCGAGCGCAATTGCCGGCAGGGCTTGCCGGTTCGTCCCCGTGAGCGCACCGTGTCGCGCGACGTTGCAGCGACCATCTTTTCGCGAAAGATCGGAGAGGTCTCTGATTCGGTCGTGGCCAGCCAGACCGAACCGGTCCAGGCGCCGGCGGCGCCCAGCGCCATGCAGGCCGCCATTTGACGTCCCGTCATGATGCCGCCGGCGGCGAGCACCGGAATGTCGCCCAAAGACTTGATCGCCTTCAGCACCTCGGGGACCAGCACCAACGTGGAAACCTCCCCGCAGTGCCCACCCGCTTCGCCGCCCTGAACGACGAGAATATCGACGCCGGCCTCGACCTGGCGGATCGCATGCTCTTTGGCGCCGACCAATGCCGCGACGGGCACGCCGTGCCGCTTGCCCAACTCGATCATGGATGGCGGCGGGACACCGAGCGCATTGGCGATGAGCTTGATCGGGTGATGAAAGGCGGCTTCGAGCGTCTCGAGCGCCTGGCCAGGATCGTAGGGCGGTGCGCCGTCGCGAACCTGATCCGCAGGCGCCGGCACATGATTGCGCGTGAGGAGTTCGGCGACGAAATCGCGGTGCTCCTGCGGTATCCGGGCCGCGAGCGCGCGCGCAGTCAGCCCCGGCTCGCCGCGCGTCGCGAGATTCTCCGGGATCAACACATCGAGCCCATAGGGCTTGCCATCGACGTGATCGTCGATCCATTGCAGTTCAATCTGGATGCTCTCGGCGGTGTGGTGAGTCGCGCCCAGCACCCCGAAGCCGCCGGCGCGGCTCACGGCGGCGACCACATCTCGGCAATGGCTGAATGCGAACAGCGGAAATTCGATGCCGAGCGTCTCGCAGAGTGGCGACTTCACTGGAACTTCCTGTGCGCTATTTGGGTACGAAATCCTTGGGCGTCGAGGAGCCGGCGCCGAACAGAAACTTCTCCATTTCCGCCACCAAGAAGGCGCGTGCCTTGGGCTCGATCGGCGTCAACCGATTCTCATTGATCAGCATGGTCTGGTGTGCCACCCATTGCGCCCACGCTTCTTTGGAAATGTTGTCGTAAATCCTCTTTCCCAGCTCGCCGGGGTAAGGCAGGTAGTCGAGGCCCTCCGCCTCGCGTTTCAACAATACACAGTGAACCTTGCGCGCCATGCAGCGAATCTTACGCTATTCATTCCCTTGCGTGCGCAGGCGCTCGAACAGCCGGCGGATGGGTTGAGGCAGGCCGATTCGGGGCGGTGCATCGAGTGAGTACCAGCGGTGATGGTCGGCATCGCGCACGCCGGCTTTTCGTTCGCATCGAATGCGCAGCGGATGTAAGCGCAGGTCGAAGTGAGTAAATGCATGATCGATCGGCGCCAACCGCTGCGATTCTGCGGCGTCGCCGAATTCTTCGAGGCACCACGCCAGCGCGTCCGCTTCACTCTCAAATTGCGGGGGTGACCACAGTCCGCCCCACACCCCGGACGGCGGCCGGCGCTCCACCAGCACGGCGGTGGAACCGTCGTGTTGAATTTCGGCAAGCAAAATCGTGGTCTCGCGCGAGGGTCGGACGCGCCGGTGTTTTCTGCCCGGCAATTCTGTCTGGCGCGCTTCGAGGGCGGCAATACATCCGCTGTTCATCGGACACTCTGTGCAGGCGGGTTTTGAGCGGGTGCACACTGTCGCGCCCAAGTCCATGATGGCCTGGGTGTATGCAGCGACAGCACGTGCGGGCGTGCAAGCATCGGCCTGCGCCCACAAGGCTGCCAGAACCGCTGTTGAGGTCGGATCTCCGGCGATGCCAAAAACCCGCGCCAACACGCGCTTGGCGTTGCCATCGAGAATGGGCTGACGTTGGCCGCCCGACAGGGCCAGGATCGCCGCGGCGGTGGAGCGACCAATACCGGGAAGATCCATCATGGCGTCGAGCGTCTGCGGAAACTCGCCATCATATTGTGCGACCAGCACTTGCGCGCACGCTTGCAGATTGCGCGCGCGAGCGTAGTACCCCAAGCCGGTCCACAGATGCAGCACTTCATCGAGAGGCGCGGATGCCAATGACGCCACATCGGGAAAGCGCGCCATGAAGCGCGCGTAGTACGGAATCACCGTGGCCACTTGCGTCTGCTGCAGCATCACCTCCGACACCCACACCCGATAGGGCGTGGGATCGATCTGCCATGGCAGCGATTGCCGACCATGCCGCGCAAACCAATCGAGCAGGCGCTGCGCAAATGCTTCAGCCTCCAAGCTCACTTGCTGAACAGCCCTTGCAACCCGTTTTTCTTCAAGACATCCTGAAGCTTCTGCTTGAGTTGGTCCTTGGCCACCGCCGCGATGTCAGGCCGCACCGTGGGATCTATGTAGGTGCCCGTGACATTGAGCGGAATATCCGTGGTCCGCGAAGGCGCGGTGGCCACGGCGGCCAACAATTTGAAATCGATCGCCTTGGAGGACAGATTGGCGCTGCCTTGGCCACTGACCTTGAGCACGGACGACGCAATGGTCAAATCGCGCGTTTCGGCGACGCCATTGGCGATCTGCGCCGAGGTCTGGAAGACTTCGAACGGGGTGCGACCGGTGTTGCCGCGCGGCGGCGGCGCCGATTTGTCGAGCAGAGCCTGCGCAAGACTCATCTCGTAGCCGACATCGATACCTTCCAATGCCCCATCGGCGAGATTCGCCTCAAGATGTCCGCTCAGCGTCTTAAGGAGGGCAGCCACCGTGGCACCGCGTGCCGTCGCTTTGAGGCTGAGCGTCGCCCGTCCCGACAAGCGTTTCTTCTGAGCGCTGCCTGCCAGCAATCGCGCCATGTCGACGCCGGTGAGATGCTCATCGACACTTAAGCTGGGTACGGCGCCGCGCCTGTCCCACGTGATGTCGCCCGAGTAGCGGCCGCCATCGATCTGCGCTTCGATCGGAAACAGATGCATGACATTGTCCGCGGCGACGAGACCGATGTGCAGATCACTCAAGTCCATGCCGGCCACGCGCGCCGCCTTGAGGTTGAAGGTACCGCGCACGTCCAGTGGCGCTGCGTTGCTTCGCGCCGAATCGGCGGCAGAAGCTTGATCGGCGGTGGCTCCCTGCGGCGCGCGATACCGATCCAGATCGACCTGGTCTGCCGCCAGGTCGAACTCAATCGCACGCTTGCCGTCCGTGTGGAATTGGATCCCTCCCGTAAGTGCCGTGTCATCGAGGCGCAATTGCATGTGGCTCATGCTCAGCGCATGGGCGCCGTAGGTGAAATCCGTGCTGGCGGACAAGGCCGACAACGCCTTGGCATCCCGGGTGGTGGGCAGGACAATTTGCACTCGCGGGGCAAACTCGCGCAGCACCAACGGCGCCAAGATTGCGCTGCCCGTCAGACTCAAATCATCGAGCATGTGGGTGGCGGAAACCTTGCCGTTCACATGCGCGCCCGCATAGCTCATGCTGATGGTCGGTACCGAGAGCGTCTGCTGCGTGAGATTGACCTCAAGGGCCGGGGCCGACAGATCCCAATGCGTCGGCCGACCCGTGCCCGGACGCGTCAGCGTGCCGCTCACGTTCACGGCGGCAAACTGCCACTGCCGGCCCGACCCATCCTCGCTCAAATTGAATTGGGCATTTATCGCGACGAGTTCGCCCGCGATGCCGCGATTGGCGTCAAAGGTCGCCCTCACGGGAATCACCTGATCGGCAGCCGCCGCGCCGGTTTCCAGATTGATGTTCTCGACCGTCGTGCCTTCGTAGCTCACCCGTCCATGCTGCACATGCAGGCGGGCGAGCAGCGCCCATGCGCGCGATGCATGACTCGCGTCCGCCTCGACTGGGCGAGCGCTCGGTGCCGCATCCTGCCAATTGCCCCTGCCCTCGGCGTTCTTGCGCAAACGCACATCCAGGCCATCGATGCTCACGCGGGCCACTTCCAGCCGCTCGCGCAGCAGCGGCAGCAACTTGACGCGCACCGAGGCTCGCGTCAATGACAGGAAAGGCTCCTCACTGAAGCCGGGGGGATTTCCCAAGGCGGCGGGGCCGAATTCCAGGGCGATCCAGGGGAACACCGACAGCTTGATGTCGCCCGTCAGCTGCAACTCTCGCCCCGTGGATTCCTTGACGGCCGCGGCGATTCTGCCCCGGTAATGGTTCGGATTGACGAGCAGCCAGACGCCGACCAGCGCGGCGCCTATCAGCACGGCAATTCCAGCGACCAAACCGCCCAAAACCTTGAGGTTTCGCATACCTTTCACTCGGGATTGAGAGGTCGATCATAGCTCAAGCGGTGCCCGCTCCTGCCGATACCCTTAAGATGTTGGGTGCAAGACCCACCGGTTACGGAATCCGCATGCCAAGCTGGCCGAATCAGAACAAGTTGCTCACCCAAATGCGGAGACGCTCCGACGGCCAAGCTCCCACGGGCCCGGCGGGCGCGAGCATGAGCGAGGAGTCGAGCGCCCCTCAGGAATCCGACACCTCCTTGCGCCGGTCGGCGGAGTTCTTGGAGTTTGCACAGGCGGCCGGAGGATTCGGCGTCTTCGAACTGAACTTGGTGACCGGCAACATTCGCGGAACCTCGCTTTTCTTCGAGCTGGTCGGCTTGGAATGCCGCGATATGTCCCTCACGCGCGAAGAGTGGCTGGCATCCATTCATCCCGAGGATTTGGAAAGCGTCGTTCATGCCCTGAACGACGCGGTTGCCTCAGGCAGCGGCTATGAAACCGAATACCGAACCTTAACGGCCATGGGCGAGATTCGCTGGCTGGCCGGCCGAGGGCAGGTGCTGCTCGGCGGCGAGGGTTACGACTCGCGCGCCATCGGCACCATTACCGACATCACCGGGCGCAAGGCGCTGGAAGACAAGCTGCACTACGCCACCGAGTCGCTGAATATCGCGCAGACAGCGGCCGGCGTCGCCACCTTCGATTTCGACTTTCGTCGCAACGGCCGTATCTGCTCCGACAATTTCCATGAGCTGCTCGGCATCCCGTCCGCCACCCCCCTCGACGATCTGAACCGCGCCCTGTCGCGCGTGCATCCGGACGACTTCGCGCAGGTGCGCAGCGCACCGCTGGAGACCACGGCCGCGGATCCTTACTACCGCTGCGAGTACCGGGTACTGCTCGATAGCGGCAGCGAACGATGGATCGGCGAAAGAGCAAAAGTGTCGCGCAGCCCATCCGGCGAGGTGGAGCGCATCACCGGGGCACTGGTCGATATCAGCGATCTGAAGCACACCAAGGCCGCACTGGGCTCGGTGGAACTTCGGCTGGAGCGGGCGCTGCGGGGCACGCAAGACGGCCTGTGGGAGATTGATCTTCTCACCAATGTCTCGTGGTATGGGCTGCGTTTTGGCGAGCTCTTAGGCTACAGCGTCGAGGAGCTGGGGACCTCGCACGAGCAGTTTATCGGCCTGATCCACCCCGAGGACCGCGAACGCGTCGGCATGAGCCTCGATGATCACCTCGAGCGGCGCGCGGTTTACGATCTGGAATTTCGGGTGCGTCACAAGGCCGGGCACTACGAATGGATGCGGGCACGCGGCCAGGCCGAACGCGCCGCCGATGGCACGCCGCTGCGATTGGCCGGCGCCATGCAACTCGTTACCGATCGAAAGCTGGCCGAACAGGCTTCCCTCGACGCCAAGCTTACCGCCGAGGCGGCCAATCGCGCGAAGAGCAGCTTCCTCGCAAATTTGAGTCACGAAATCCGCACACCCATGAATGGCGTGATCGGCATGTCACAGATTCTGGCGGAGACGCCGCTCGACAACACACAGCGCGAGTACCTGGACATCATTCGCGGCAGCGCCAAGGCCCTGCTGTCATTGATCAACGGCGTGCTCGATCTGTCGAAGATCGAAGCTGACCGGCTGGAGCTCGAGAACGTCGAGTTCGACCTGATTCATATGCTGTACGAGACGGTCGCCGCCACGGCCTTGCAAACCGCTGCCAAGGGCATCGAACTCATCGTCAGCATCGAAGCTGAAGTGCCGGTGATGATCCGCGCCGACCCCGGCCGATTGCGCCAGGTGGTCTTGAACCTGCTGGGCAATGCGGTCAAATTCACGCATGAAGGGTATATCACCGTTCACTTGGCCACCCAGGTAGACGCGAACGACCGCGCCACCTTGACCATCGAGGTGACCGACACCGGTATAGGCATTCCGGCGGATCGATTGGACCGGCTGTTCAAGTCATTTTCGCAAGTCGATTCATCCACCACCCGCCACTACGGCGGCACGGGCTTAGGTCTGTCCATCGTCAAACGCCTGGCCGAATTGATGGGCGGCGAAGTCGGCGTGCGCAGCGAGATCGGCAACGGTTCGACCTTCTGGGTGCGGGTCGAGGTCGACGTGGTGCAGCAGCAACCCGCACGCGCGCCCGTGGGAGTTGGCCGCAAGATTCTCATCGTGGACGATATCGGCGCCGCCCGCGATAGCCTGGCATTGAAGCTCAAGCTCTATGGCTACGAAACCGTTTCGGTTGGCAGCGTCGATGAGGCCCTGGAGCAACTCAAGCATTCGTCCTTCAATCTGGTGTTGGCCGATGAGTTAATGCCGATGCGCGGAGGACTGGACCTGCTGGCCGTGTTGCGAAGCGATAGCCGCCACGCGCGCCTGCCGCTGATCCTGATGTCATTGTTCGGCGCCGAACATGACACCACCGATCACGAGCATCGGCCGAACGCCATTGGCCTGAAGCCCATTCGGGCCGCCCACCTGGCCAGCCTCATCGATCAAGTTTTGACCGGCAAGACGCCGCACGCGCCGAATCTGAAATCATCCCCGCAGGCGAGGGCCACGTTTCGCGGCAACAAAATCCTGTTGGTGGAAGACAATCCGGTCAACCAGCGCGTGGCGCAACGAACCTTGCAGAACCTGGCGGCCGAGGTGACGATTGCCAATAACGGCGCTGAGGCCTTGGAGCGCGTGGCCGCCGCCAGCTTCGACGTGATCTTGATGGACTGCCAAATGCCCGTGATGGACGGGTTCACGGCGACGCGGCGTATTCGCGAACTCGAGGCAAGCCGCGGCAGCAAGCGCCTGCCGATCATTGCACTCACGGCCAATGTCATGAGCGAAGATCGCGAAAAGTGCATTGCTGCCGGCATGGACGCGCATCTGGGCAAGCCGATCGAGCCCGCCCAGTTGATTGAAGCGTTGAGCCGATTCCTAAAGGCACGGGCGAGCGCGCCGCCGATCGACCGCGAAGCGCTGCGCGCGCTGACCGGCGGGGATGCCGAGTTCGAGCGCGAGCTCGCGGAAACCTTTGTCAGCAGCGGTGATCAATGCCTCGCGGAGATCATGGCCGCGCTTTCCATCAGTGACTTCGACACCGTGCGCAAACGCGCGCACTCATTGAAAGGGGCCAGCGCCAACATTCACGCACGGGATTTGAGCCAGGCGGCCTCGAGCCTGGAGGATGCGGTGCGCGAGAATTCCATTCCCGCGATCGGCGCCTTGGTGGCGGATCTGAGCGAGAAGCTCGCGGCCGTCAACGCGGAACTGCGCCAAGCCGGATAGCCGATCGATTCTTCAGCCGTGCGCCGCGAGCGCCAACGCCGGGTCGACCTCCTGGCCGGTCGAGCAATTTCGCCCCGACAATTTGCTCTTGTACAGACTCTCATCCGCGGCCCTGATCAGCGTGTCCACTTTCAGGGTCAACTCCGGGCCACTCAGGCCGGTGGAGGCCACGCCAAAGCTTGCCGTCACCGCGGCATCGCCCGCCCGGGTGGCGAAGGGTGTCGCCGCGATGAGATGACGAATTTTCTCGGCAACGATCAAACCCTCGTCGTGCGCGGTTTCAGGCAGGACGATGAGGAACTCCTCACCACCGTAGCGCGCCATCCAATCGCTGTTGGTGCGAATGAATTTTTGAGCCCGGCAGGCAAATTGCTGCAGCACGTCGTCGCCCGCGGCGTGGCCGCGCTGGTCGTTGACCTGTTTGAAATGATCGAGATCGCACATCAGCACCGACAGTGGATAGGCGTAGCGGCGGCAACGCTCGAACTCGCGCGGTAATTGCTCCATCAGGTAGCGGCGATTGTAGGCGCCCGTCAACGCGTCGGTGATCGATAGAATCCGATTGCGTTGATTGGCGACGCGCAGCGAGTGCTCGAGCGCCAGGATGCGGCGGCCGGCATTCAAGCGCGCAATCAGTTCGGCTTCATGCACGGGTTTGACCAGATAGTCATCGGCGCCCGCCTCCAGACCGGTGATGATGTGCTCCTTGGCATCGCGCGCCGTGAGCAGCAATGCATACACGTAGCCATCGAGCTGCATGTTGCGCACGGCCTTGCACAGGGCGATGCCGTCCATCTCCGGCATCTCCCAGTCGGTGACCAACATGGGATAGTAGCGCTTCGTCATCTTGTCGAGCGCTTCGGAACCGTTGGACACGGCATCGACTTCGTAGCCCGCATTCTTGAGAAAGCGGGTCATGAGCATGCGCGTGACCGGGTCATCCTCGGCCAACAAAATTGCCGGTGATGCTTCGACTGTGATCGGCGTCACAGATTCCGTCTCAGACAATGTAAACCCCGCATGCCCAAGCTTCTCGTGATCCTTGGGATATCGGCAAAATTTTCAATGCCTGAATGATGGGTGACAACCATGTTACAAATCTCGGTACCAGCGCTCACTGCCGCTAAGACAATGCCGTGATTTCCACCTAATTCGAGAACCCGGCGCTGTTTTCCATCTTCAGATCGCAGCTCAACCGACCGATATCGAGGAATGTGCGCTTCGCGTCCCCATAGCCGCCACTTACCCGCCCCCGGCGCACGGGCCATGCAGGCCAGCGGCGACGGCTTTTGGGAATTGGATCTGGCCGACGGCTCTGCTTGGTTCAGCGACTGGTTTTGCACCCGTCTGCAAGGGTCACGTGCCGTCGGGCGCCCCGCGTTTCACGACCTGCGTCCGATCATGTTGCCGGAGACATGGGAGACGCTGCTGCGCAAACTGCGCTCGCATCTCGAAGAGCGGACGCCGCTCGATGCGGAGTTTCAGGTCCAGCTCGCGCAAGGCCGTAGCGAGTGGTGGCACATGCGCGGCTCGGCGCAACGCACAACGGTCGGCATTCCCACGCATTTCGCCGGCTGCGTGCGCGACGTGACCGCGGTCCGCGCACACTCGCCGCCGAATTAAGGACTCGGTGAGTCGCTGGCTGCCGGCGTCCCGGTGTTGCCCTCGCGCCCGGTAAACCAATTCACCGCGTACTGAACCAACTGGGTACCGGTGTTCAGATTGAGTTTGCGTTTGATCCGCTGGCGGTGGGATTCGACCGTCTTGATGCTCAAGTTCAAGGACTCGGCGGTTTCCCGGGTGCTCATGCCCTTGCCAATCATGTGCAGAATCTGCAACTCTCGATTGCTCAAGCGATCGATGGGATTGGCCGAGATATAAGATCCGCCGGCCGCGAACTTTTGAATCATGTTGTTGCCGACGGCCTCAGAGACGTAAATCCCGCCATCCAACACGCGACGCAGCGATATCAGAAATTGCTCGCTGGCCGCCTGCTTCATGATGTAGCCGTTGGCGCCGGCCGAGAGCATGCGTTCCGCATAAATCGTCTCGTCGTGCATCGATAGGACCAATATCGGCAATTGCGGATAGTGGGCACGCACATCGCGTACCAATTCGATGCCATCGCTTTGCTTCAAGCTGATATCCGCGATCATCACGTCGGGATTGAGCTCCTTGATCGCGGTACGCGCATCGCGCGCCGTTTCTGCCTCGCCGCAGACGATCAGATCCTCTTCATTTTCCATGATGCGCCGTAAACCCTGACGCACGATGGGGTGATCGTCCACGATCAGTACCCGCCGTACCCGGCGTTTGCCCGCATTAATGCCCGACTGTGACATCGAAGATCGAACCCATGCACCGCTGGCTGCCATATCTGCATCCTCCTGAAATGGCCTCATCGCATTGTATCTTACCTGGCACGGCGCGCTAACCCGTGATCGTGACCACGGCGCCGTGCGGCTGGTTGGCCGTTATTTCGAACTTGGCACCGATCATGTCGGCCCGATATTTCATGATTTTCAGGCCCATCCCCACCGAGGAGGGTAGGGCTGGCATCAGGCCGACGCCATTGTCGGTGATCCGCAACGAAAATCCGTTATCCCTCGCCTTGAGCGAAATGTCCACCAGCGTGGCGCGCCCGTGCCGCGAGGCGTTGGTGAGCGCCTCTTGGGCGATGCGGTAGAGGTGGCTCGCGTTGGTTTCGGTGAGCGCAAATCCGGGCCAGATCTGCGCACTGAAATTCACTTCCAGGCCGTACAAATCGCGGCTTCGCGCAGCGAGCGCCCGCAACGCCGAACTCAGACCACCGGTTTCGGTCCGTACCGGCAACAGTCCTCTCGCCAATGAGCGCGCCGTCTCGATCGATTGATTGACGTGGCCCACGATTTCATTGACGTTGTCGACGACGTCGGGGCAGCGCTCGGAAATTCGGCTCGCCAGGCCGCGCAACATGAGCGCCACCCCGGTCAGCTCTTGGCCCAGACCGTCATGCAGATCGCGGCCGATGCTCTGGCGTTCACGACCGGACACATCGAGGATTTCCTGCTCCAGGCGTTTGCGCTCGGTGATATCGCGCATCGAAATCGAAATGCCGGTGGCGACACCGCCGTCGCGCACCAACACGGCGCGGTTTTCAAAATACTGCGCGCGTCCGTCATGCGCGGATTCGAATTCGAAGGTGGCCGTCTCGCCGGTCTCGATAATATGGGTGAGCTTCTGCAATACCGCCGCGCGCGCGCTCTGCGGCAGCAGCGTGGAGATATCGCGGCCGATGATGTGCTCCATGCTGATGCCGTTGACGCTTTTATTCACGAAACGCACATGTAACGCCGTATCGAGCAGAAAGAGCGTGTCCGCCGTATTCGTGGTGGTCGCGCGCAACAGTTCCTCAGAGCGCCGCAGGCGCCGTTCGGAATCCCGCCGGGCGGTGACGTCTTGAATGACGCCCACCAGCCCCCGCGGGGCCGTCCCCTCGAACAAGGGTCTGGCGGTCGTCGCATAGGAGCGATAGCGGCCATCGATGCCGAGAAGCTCAAATTCCTGCCGGACCTCGATCTGGCCCGAGAATGCGCTCTCAATGGCCCGCTTGACCGCGCTCTGATCCTTCGGATGCACCCGAGTCAGCATGGTCTCCATATCGGGATACACGCTGGGTAGGTGCACCTGCGGATCCTCGAGATTGGCGAACTCGAACGAGTTTTGTGTTCGGTCCCAGCGCCAGGCGTGCATGTTCGCCATGTTCATGGATAGCTTGAGCCATCCCGTGCTGTTCTCAAGAGCGATTTGCGCGAGCTTTTTCGCTTGGATATTTTGCACCGAACCGAAGAAACGAAATGGTCGACCGCCCAGCATCTCCAGATGTCCAATGACCCTCACCCAGATCCTTTCATGCTTCAGCGTATTGATCTCAAGCTCGAGATCGATATGGCCTTCGCCCGCCTCCGCGCGGCGGCAGGCTTTCTTGAACTGCTCACCGGACTCCGGCACGCACTGCGCCAGCATCGATTCCCACGACAGGTCGAATTCCCTGGCGTTGGCGCCGTAGATGCGAAACATCTCATCGGTCCAGGTGAGCTCTTGCGTCGCGTAGCTGTATTCCCAGCCGCCGATTTCGGCGGTGCGTTGGGTCTCGCCCAGAATGTCGGTGAGGCGGGTGATTTCCGAAACATCGACGCAACAGCCGATGACCCGCACCGGATCGCCCGCGGCATTGCGCTGCACCAGCGCGCGATCGAGAATGGATTTATAGCGGCCTTTTGAGTCGCGAATTCGGTAAGCCGTGGTCCAGCCGCGGCCGCTGATGAGCCCCACGCTCATGGCTTTTTTGGCGGCTATGAAATCGCGCGGGTGAATTCGCTCCATCCATGCACCGGTTGAGGATTCAAGGTCATCGGGGGCAATCCCCAGCACCTCTTGGACGGCGCGCGAACGATGCACCACATCGCGGGCGACATCCCACTCGAAAATGACGCCGTCCACGGCATCGGCCGCCAGGCGGAACACCTCCTCGCGCTGCGCGAGCCTGAATTCCGCCTGTTTGCGTTCGGTGATGTCGCGCGAATTAATGACCACGCCGCCGATCAGCGGATTGGCGAGCGCGGACACGCAACGCGATTCGAGCCAGCGGTACGAGCCGTCCTTGTGGCGGGTGCGATATTCCCGCGAATAGGCTTTGATCTCGCCCGCCACCAATTGTTGATACTTCGACAGAAGCTCGGCGCGGTCATCCGGGTGTGCATGTTCGAACACAGAATTCGACTCGCGCTCTTCGGATGTATAGCCGAGAGAATTTTGCACACCGCCGCTGACGTACAGCACCTTGCCGTCCGCACCGGCAATGGTGATGATGTCCTGCGCGTGCTCGGTAAGCGCGAGCAAACGGCGTTCACCGCTTCCCTGTGCGCGCGGGTGCGCGCGACGTTCGGTCACCTCGAGGCTCAAAATGATCAGGCCGACGATGCCCGAGGCGCTTTCGAAGGGTTTCACATCGATTTCGAAGCGGCGCGCCGGTCGCCCCGGTTCCTCGAGGACCAGCGATTCGTCGTGGAAGGGATGGCCTTGCAGCGCGCGCGCAAAGACAGCCGGCGGCAGCAACATCGTGGGGGTCAGCATCACGGCAGAACAACCCAGCAGGCCGCCGGGTAGCGGTCCGGCGGAGCGAATCGCTCCCGCGCTGGCGTAGGTCACTTTTAGGTCCGTATCCAAAATGAGGATGTCGAACGGCAGCTGGTCGAATGCAGCCACCAAATCAGGCTGCGAGGTCGGAGGCGGAAAGGTCAGCATCAGCAGACGT